>Ga0209369_1000192_pt1 | contig 128337 bp, 109 predicted proteins | sample EBPBio142010_DNA_FD_185865 | JGI IMG/M metagenome (GOLD analysis project Ga0209369, IMG submission 185865) | Wastewater treatment Type I Accumulibacter community from EBPR Bioreactor in Madison, WI, USA - Reactor 1_10/4/2010_ DNA (SPAdes)... | ecosystem: Engineered > Bioreactor > EBPR >...
TTCAGCCTCATGAAGCAGTGGCGCGGACTCGCGACACGCTACGACAAACTCGCGGTCACGTACCGTGCAGGGGTCGTGATCGCAGCGATCCTGACCTGGCTACGCATATAGGAGACACGCCCTAGAGAGCTCTCCTATGAGCACATCTACGAGCAGACCTATGAACACACCGTGGCGTCCTTCGACGGCACGGCGCCGGTGAGGAAGTAGCCGTCGACGATCGCGTCGATGCAGGCGTTCTCGCCGTAGGCGGTGTGCCCCTCGCCCTCGTAGGTGACGAGCACCCCGCTTTCGAGCTGCTCGGCGAGGGACACGGCCCAGCGGTACGGAGTCGCGGGGTCTCCGGTGGTGCCGATGACGAGGATCGGCTCCGCGCCGGATGCGCTCACCGGTTCGCGCGTCTCGACGCCCGTGAACGGCCAGTTGGCGCAGAAGACCCCGCCGAAGCCCTGGAACCGCCCGATGGTCGGGGCGATCGCATCGAGCTCGGCGGCCTCTGCGCGCAGCTGGTCGAGATCGATCTCGCCGCTGCTCGGATAGTCGAGGCAGTTGATGGCCGAGAACGCCTCCATGAGGTTGGTCTGGTAGACCCCGTCGACGCGGTCGTTGTAGAAGTCGGCGAGGTAGAGCGCGGTGTCGCCGTCGCCGTTCGCCGCGGTCGCGTACAGCTCGTCGAGCCACGGCCACGACCCCTGCGCGTAGAGCGGCGTGATGATCGCGGTGAGCAGCGTGCTCGAGGTGACCCAGCGTCCGTCGCTGCCGCGCAGCGGCTCGGCGTCGACGGCGTCGAGCAGGGCGCCCCACTGCGCCATCGCCGCATCGATCGGCCCGGTGACCGGGCATTCCTCGCGGGTGAGGCAGTCGGTCACATAGCTACGCAGCGAGACCTCGAACCCGATGGTCTGCTCGCGCACGACCTCGCTCTCGGTGCTCGTGGGATCGAGAGCCCCGTCGAGCACGAGGCGCCCGACCCGCTCGGGGTAGGCGTCGGCGTAGCGGGCGCCGATGTAGGTGCCGTAGGAGTAGCCGAGGTAGTTGAGCTGCGCATCGCCGACGAGGGCGCGCAGCATGTCGAGATCCTGCACGGTCGATGCCGTGTCGACGAATTCGAGCAGCGCGCCGGTGTTCTCGACGCAGGCCTCTCCGAACTCCGCGGACTCCCTGCTCGCGGCCTCGAGCCAGGCATCGGTGCCCTCTTCGAGTGTGTCCGACTCGTTCAGGCCGTAGAGGATCTGGTCGAACTCGGCGTCGTCGAAGCATGAGACGGCCGACGAGTCGCCGACTCCGCGCGGATCCCATCCGATCACGTCGTAGTTCTCGCGCACCGGGGCTCCGACTGCCCCGTCGATGTAGCTGGCGATGTAGTCGGCGCCGGATGCACCCGGCCCGCCCGGGTTGACGAAGACCGTGCCCAGCGGCGATCCGTTCTCGGCGGGGTGCTTCACGAGCCGCAGGGTGATCCTCTCGCCCTCGGGATCGGCCCAGTCGAGCGGGGCGAACACGTCGGCGCACTGCATGCCGTCGGCGCACGCGACCCACTGGGGCACCTGCTCGGTGAAGTCCGAGAAGTCGAGGTCGGGCTTCGGCAGCGTCTCGATGGTGCGGGGCAGCGGCATGCACGCGGCCAGCAGCAGGGTGCCGAGCGCGGCAGTGACAGCAACAGCGGCGGCCGATACCGCGGCGAGCCGCCGCAGGCCGGGTGGGCGACGGGTCACGCTGGGGCTCCTTCTGCCTGGACGACGAGCCCGGAGAAGAGCGCCTCGAGCACGAGGCCGGGGGTGACCGCGCGGTTCAGGCGGGCACGCGCCTCTTCGACCGCTTCGACCGCGGCGAGCACCCTGACCGCCCCCCAGCGCCGCCCGATCTCCTCGATGCGGGGCTGCTGCTCGAGCCCCGATTGCAGGACCGCGAGCAGCATGTCCCGGTAGAGCGAGAGCAGGTCGGTGAGGATGCGGTCGATGCCGTCGCGCAGGCTGCGGGTCGCGCGTCGCTTCTGATCCTCTTCGAGCGCACGGATCTGCGCCCTGAGCTGGGGCGGGATCGCGGCCCCCGGCGCGAGACCGAGACCGCGCAGCGCGTCTTCGCGCTCGGCCGCGTCGAGCTGCTCGGTGAAGGCGTCGGCGTCTGCCTGGGCGACCTTGAGCAGCTCGGCCGCGGCGCGCATGGCGTCGCCGAGGGTCTCGACGCCGAGCGCCAGCTCGACGCTGCGCTCGCGCCGCCTGAGCGCCTCCGGGTCGCCGGCGAGGCGCCGCGCCATGCCGATGTGGCTCTGCGAGAGCCGTGCGGCGCGTTCGGCGTCGTCGAGCGGCACGCCGTCGCGCTCGTGCAGCAGGCGCGCCACCTCGGCGGCGCCGGGCGTCACGAGCCGCAGCGATCGGGCACGGGAGCGGGTGGTCGGCAGCAGGTCGGCCTCGCTCGGGGCGCAGAGCACCCACACGGTGCGATCGGGCGGCTCCTCGAGCGCCTTGAGCAGCACGTTCGAGGTCCGCTCGGGCATGCGGTCGGCATCCTCGATCACGATAACCCGATGCCGCCCCTCTGCCGGAGCGTAGTGGGCGGTGGTGACGATGTCGCGCACGTCGTCGATGCCGATCACGACCTTCTGGGTCGTGAGCACTGCGACGTCGGGATGGGTGCGGGCCCGCACCTGGGCGAAGACGCGCTCGCGATCGCCCGGCTCGCGGGCGGTGAGGGCCGCCGCGAAGCCGCAGGGCGAGATTCGAGCGGCCCGAGCCGGGAGGGCCGGTGATGAGCCAGGCGTGGGCGAGTTCGCCCCCGGCGAGGCGGCGCGCTCGAGCGCGTCGACCGCCGCGGGCTGCCCGACGATCTCGCTCCAGAAGTCCATGGATTCATGGCTATCGCTCACGGCTGACATTCATGCTCGGGAACGAGCGAGGGCCCGGAGGCTCATGCCTCCGGGCCCCGATTCCCCCCAGCTTCTGCCGCTACTCCGCGCGGACTCCGCGAACCTCGCGACGACCGCGTGCGGCGCCGACCGCGCCGCCGAGCATCAGCAGCGCCGCGAGCATCGCCAGGTAGCCGACCGCGCTCGCACCGGTGATCGACAGCGGGTCGAGCGCCTTGACGGGCACCGTCGCGTCGTCGCTCAGCACCGAGTCGGGCGTGAGGTCGGCGGGCGAGTCGATCACGACCGTGTTGGTCACCTGCGGGTAGGCGGCCTGCAGCACGTTCACCTTGAGCGTGAGCTCCGCGGTGTCGCCGACGGCGAGGCCGCCGGTGAGCGTCCAGGTGACGGTCTTGCCGCTCACCGCCATGCTGACGCCTGCGGGCAGGCTCGGCGAGGAGTGGTAGGCGAGGCCGTTCGGCAGCACGTCGGTCACGGTGATGGGGCCGGGATCGTCATGCGGTCCCTGGTTCTCGACCGTGATGCGGTAGGTGCCGACCTTGCCGACCTGGAACTGCCCGACGGCGCTCTTCTCGACCACGAGCTTGACGACCGGGGTCACGTCGAGCGGATCCGACCACTCGTTGTTGCTCGTGTCGGGATCGGGCTCGTTGGCGCTCGTGATCTCCACGTGGTTCGGCACGGTGCCGTGGGCGCTCTCGTGGATGAGCGTCGAGATGACGAGCGGGTCCGCCTCGTCGTCGACGCCGGCCGTCACGCCGAGCGTACCGGCGTAGGTGGCCACGACGACCGCGCCGCCGGTCGGATCGAGCGGGTCGACCAGGGTGATCGAGTCGATCGTCCACGAGGTGCCCGCGACAGGCCCGGTGGTGCTCGTGACCTCGAGGCCGGCCGGCACGGTGTCGGTCACGGTGAAGCCGCTCGAGATCGACGGCCCGTTGTTCGTCACCTGGATGGTGAAGTCGAGCGGATCGCCGACGTGCACCTGGCCGTTCACGTCGGTCGGGTGCGACTTCACGACCGCGAGGTCGGTGGAGCGCACCACGTCGAGCGGAGCGGTGTCGGTGTTCGGGTGCGGGTCGACTGCCGGCTCAGGAGTGCCGGAGGTGACGGTCGCCGTGTTGATGAGCGGCGTCACCGGGGGTGCGGCCGCGGGATCGGTCGGCTGCAGGCTCGGCTCGAGCAGCACGTCGAAGAGGATCACCGGTGCCGCGGTCGCCGTCGGCGGCGCGGTGGTCGCCGACAGCGGCAGGCCGACGCCCACTCCCCCCGCGACGCGGGTGAAGGTGACCACCTGCGGCACGGCCGGGTCGTAGGGCGCGGCCGTGATGTCCCAGCTGGTGGCGGTCGTGCCCGCGGGCCCGACGTAGCTGACGCCGAGCGGCAGCGTGTCGGTGACGACCAGGTCGGGCGCCGCATCGCTCGGGCCGTAGTTGGTGACGTCGATGCGGTAGCGGGCCTGCTCGCCCGCGACGGCCGACGTCACCTCGGTGACGTCGTCGGCCGGATCGACCGCAGTCTTCACCAGGCCGAGGTCGGCCTCGGTGCGGATCGTGATCGAGGCGGTGTCGCTCTGCGTCTGGACGCCGGGCGTCAGGTCGTCGCTCCACCGGATCGTGCCGGTGTTCACCAGCGCGGGGATGCCGGGCGGGTTCGAGGCGGGCAGGTTCGATGCCGCGAGCGCGACGATCTCGATCACGGAGGCGTTCGCCGTGCCGACGGGGTGCAGACCGGAGTTGCCGGTGTAGGTGCACGATCCGCTCGGCGTGCCGCCGGGCGCCGGGCAGTCCCAGCCGGTGCCGCTCATCGAGACGAAGCTCAGACCCGTGGGCAGGGTGTCGCTGAACGTCACGGGCGCGGCGGAGGGGCCGGCGTTGGTGACGGTGACCCGCCACTTGACCAGCGTGCCCGCGACCTTCTGGGCGGTCTCGTCCCACACGCCCGTGGTCGTCTCGACCTGCTTGTCGATCGTCATCGTCGCCGACGTGCCGGTGGTGGTGACGGTGTCGGTGTCGGTGTTCGCGTGCGGATCGGGATCGGGCTCGACGTCGGTGCCGGTGACCTCGGCCGTGTTGGTGAGCGGCACGCCGGAGCGCACCGACGGGTCGATGAGCGCCCGGAAGGTCACGGTGATCGTGGCGTTGAAATCGAAGGTGTCGGCCGGTGCGAGCAGGTTCCAGGTGAGCTCGCGGTCGCCAGTGCCGCCGATCGCGGGGTTGGGGTCCGCCGGAGGGGTGGTCCCGCCGGGAACCGTCACCGTCGCCGAGTTCGCCACGTACGACATGCCGGCGGGCAGCGCGTCCTCGATCAGGATCGGGCCGTTGGTCGCGCTCGGGCCGTAGTTGGTGACGACGAGCGTGTACGTCACCTCGGTGCCCGGCGTGAAGGGACCTGTGCCGGTGTGGGTCTTCTCGATGCCGAGGTCGACGATGCGGGAGGAGCCCGTGCTGTCGTCGTCGCGGTCCGACGGCGAGTTGTCGGCGGTCACCTCGGCCCAGTTCACCAGGCTGCCGACGATCGTCGGCGCGGTGTCGTAGATCACGACGAACGCGCGCGACTCGCCGCTCGGCAGCGTGGTGCCGAGGGAGAACACGTCCCAGTGCGTGTTGGGCGCGGCGTGGGAGCTCCGGGTCCAGGTGCCCGAGATGTTCACGGGGTTCGTGACGCCGGTCTTGAAGGTGAGCGTCGCGGGCGTCTCGTCGACGACCCGCACGTTGCGGGCATCGGCGGCGCCGGTGTTGGCGATCGTGATGCGGTAGTTCACGGGCTCGCCGGCGACGAACGCGTCTTCGGGGTAGGTCGTAGGATCGGCCTGGCGCCATCCGCCGGCGCCGTCGGGCACCACTCGGGTCTTCGTGATGTCGAGCACGGTCGCCGAGTTCGTCGGCGTGGTGACGGTGCTCGTGTTGTTCTCGTTCGGCTGCCCGTAGTCGGGGTCGGTGGTCGGGCCCGGATGCACCCGTGCCGTGTTCACGACGTTGCCGACGTGCGAGGTGAGGATCGTGCCGGTGAGGCTCACCGAGGTGACGCCGCCCGAGGGGATCTTCGTGTCGCCGATGTAGGACCACTCGATCTGATCGCCCGCTGTCGCGGTGCCGCCGGCCGGCCAGGCGCTGCCGTTCAGCGTCGCCTCCCAGGAGGCGTTGCTCGGGTTGGCGACGCCGGTGATGCCCGCGGGCACCTGGTCGGTGATCCTGATCCTGTTGCCGCTGGGGCTCTGCGAGTCCGACGGGCCGAGGTTCGTGACCGTGAGGTTCCAGGTGATCGTGCTGCCGACGACGACGCCGCCGGCCGGGATCGGGTTCGGCGAGGTCACGGTCTTGACCAGCTGCAGGTCGGCCTCGGTCGTGGTGCTGATCGGGGCGCGGCTGCGGTTGTTCTGCGTGTCGTAGCCGGGGTCGCCGGGAGTCGCCACGTAGTTGGGATCATGGGTCGCGCCGGGCACGACGAGACCGGTGTTGTTGATGCCGGTGACGGCCGGCTGGTCGGCTGCGACGCTCACCGCGACGTTGATGACGGGGAAGCTCGCGCCGCTGGCCAGCGTCTCGTTCGGGTTCAGCCGCTCGCAGCCGAACGTCGTCGTCCCGTCGCCGGCGCGCACCGGCGTGGTGCAGCTCCAGCCGGTGCCGCTGGCGCCGGTCACCGTCACGCCTGCGGGCAGGGCGTCGGTCGTGTCGGTGACGGTGATCGAGCCGGCCGCGGTGTCGGGCCCGTTGTTGCGCACGGTCAGCGTCCAGGCCGCCGAGTTCGACTGGCCCGCCTTGATGGGCTGCGTCGCGCCCGTCTTGGTCAGCGCGAGGTCGGCCTCGGCGATGTACGCGGTGGCCTGGCTCTGCGGACCTGCGTACGTCGTGGTGTTGTGGTTGCCGGACGCGCCGTTGGTGTCGGTCGCGGTCACGCTCAGCGTATTCGTGTGCGGGCGCGTCAGCACGCCGGTGCCCGGCGTGGTGAGTGCGGCGGTGGTCGGCCTCGCATCGAAGGTGATGACGAAGGATCCGCCCGCTGCGAGCGGAGTCGCCGCCGCGCCTGCGATCGTGGAGGTCGGCCACAGCAGCGTCTGCTGGTCGCCGCCGGTCACCGCATCGGTGGTCACCGTCGGCGCCGGGGTCAGCGGCACGAAGGCGCCGCCGTTGACGCTGATCCGCGCATTGCCGACATACTCCCAGTTGACCGGCAGCACATCGCTCACGCTGATGTCCCTCGCCGTGCCGACGCCGGTGTTGTTCGCGGTCAGGGTCCAGTTGAAGTTCTGGCCCGCATAGGCGATGCCGTAGCTCTGACCCGCGACGGGGTTCGTCACGCTCTTGACGGGCACGACGCGCGGGAAGAGCGGGGTGATGCCCGCGGTCCCCTGGCTGACCGGCACGAGGCTGCCGTCGGGTCGGGTACCGCCCGGCGTGTACACCCAGGCGCCGCTGCCGAACGACTCGTATCGGGCGATGCTCGCGGTGTTGTCGAGCTTCACGCCCGTGCCTGCGGCGGCGGGCGGGCTCGCCGCCGAGTCCAGGTCGGCGGATCCCACGAACCTGGCGTTGTAGACGAGGTCGAGCACGTTGGCGCCGCCCGCCGTCACGTTGGTGATCGGCCCGAGCCCGGTCCAGGTGATGGTGCCGCCGAGGCCGTTCTCCAGCGCTGCGGCGTTCGGCGAGAACGTCGCACCGGAGAACACCGCCTGGCTCAGGTCGATCCTGATGCCCGGTTGCACGACGTCGGCCACGCTGACGTTGTGCGCGGGAGTGTTGCCGCTGTTGGTGACACGCACGCGGTAGGTGAATTGCTGATCCGGGTTGCCGGTCTTGGCGGCCGCGTAGGTGCCGTCTGCGGCGCCGAGCAGCTTCACCTGCTTACCCACCGTGACGTTGGGGTTCAGGATCGTGACGTTCGCGCTCGCCGTCGGCCCGGTGGCGAGGGTGCCGCCGTTCTGGGTCGCCCACTGGAACCTCGCGGTGTTCGACAACGGACCGTTGCTCGGCACCGAGGTGGTCGTGAGGGCGTCGTAGGTGATCGTGAGCACCCGGCTCTGCGTATTCGCCAGGAGGTCGCCGCCCGCACCCGCTGCGGTGTAGGTCCAGACCGAGGTCTGGCCCGACGGCGTGCGCGTCCAGTCGGCGGTGACGTCGACCGGGGCGCCGCCTCCGGTGCTCATGTGCAGTTGCGGTGTGCCCTGCAGCACGATCCCGGCGGGCAGGATGTCCGTCACGTGCACGTCGTAGTAGTTGATGTTCGCGTTGAGGGTGACGTCGACCTTGTACTGCACGGTCTGGCCGACGGGCGCAGACGCGGAGGCCGCGTAGCTCGGCGTGCCGATGACGCGCACGCCCTTGGCGATCGAGGCGGTGGTCGCCGTGATCGTGGTGTTGCCGGTGGCCTCGCGTTCGCCGCGGCGCGTGTCCGCCGACGGAAGCGTGCTCGGCAGCGTCTGGCCGGTGAGCTCGACATCGTTTCGATAGGTGCTTCCCGCACCCGTCGTCGGGTCGATCTTCGCCGTGTAGAAGAGGTAGACGGTGGTCGGCACCTCTTGCAGCGCGGTGCTGCGCGCGTGGCTCCACTCGATCGTGCCGCCGAGGCCGGTGGTGACACCGGCACCGGCGAATCGTGCTTCGCCGACGCCCGTGCCTGCGGTGATGGCGGTCGCATTCGCGTACACGTTGGTGGTGCCGATGCGGAACGAGGCCGGGTCGACGATCAGGCCGGCCGGTACGGTATCGAGCACGACGTTGTCGTAGCTCTTCGGCCGGGTGTTCGGCGCCGGTGCGAGATTCGGGTTGTGAACCTGGAGCGTGTAGACCACGTCGGTGTTCACCGCGACGTTCGCGTTCGGGCTCGCGGACTTGACGATCCGCGGGTTCGGGTCGATGTACTGCACCTGAGCGGTGTCGTCGTAGTTGACGCGCGCGGCGGGGTCGTTCGGGTCGTCGAACCCGAAGCGGGCCGTGTTCGTGAGCGTCCAGCCGTGGGTGAGGTCGGGCGTCGGCGCGGGGTTGTTCGCGTCGCGATCCTTCATCCACACCGTGACCTGCACGCGGAAGGTCTGGGGCAGGCTGGTGGAGTTCGTGTACTCGTCGGGGAAGGTCAGCACGCCGTGGCGTCCGTCGACCGGCGAGTCCGCGCAGCGGAAATCGGTCGCCAGGGCGCCGCAGGTGATCGTATCTGCCGCGGTGGGTCCGTCGAAGTAGGCGGCGTTCACGAACTCGTAGTCGTAGTTCGTGCCGCTTCGCGTGAAGCGCCCGTCGTCGGCCAGCACGGCGTTCCGCACCGTCGTCTTCGCCGGGATGGTCACCGAGTACTCGAATGTGGCGCGCTCGCCCTGCACGATCTGCGTCTGACCGTTGTTCGCGTCGAGGTTGTTGAGACCGACGGTGCCATCCGGCCCGGCAGGGGTCGAGGGGCCGATCTCGGTGTTGACCAGCTTCTTGTCGACGTCGGTGCCGAGCACGTAGACGCGCGAGGGGTCGCTCGTCGTGTTGTCCTCGTCCTCGAGCTCGAAGACGCCGGAGCCGGGGGCGGGATGCCGCTCGTCGGCGAGGTTCTCGGTGCCGTTGACGATCACCTCGTTGTTGACGGGGGTCGTCGGGGTGCTGTCGTTGCCCCGGTAGGCGAACTGCACGATCGAGGCGTCGTTCTGGTAGCGCTGCGTCAGCTCCGCGGCGTCGCTGCCGGTCGTGCCGTCGGGCACCACGACGGTGTAGCCGAGCGTGATGCCGCGGAAGGCGGCCGGAATCGCCGGATCGACCGAGTCGTCCTCGGCGATGGAGCCGAGCACGGGCGCGCTGTAGCTCCAAACGACGATGCTGCGCTCGGCATCCTTGATCTCGTCGCGCAGGTGATCGTTGACGTCGGCCGGTGCACCCGGGTAGCCGCCCGCGCCGGCGTTGAACGCGGGATCGTAGTCGTAGACGTCGGCTGTCCAGTTCGTGGTCGCGCCCGAGGTGGCGGGAACCGGGGTCTCGGCGACCTCCCAGAACCCGGGATGCCCGGGGTTGGGCGCCGCGATCGGCACCCAGATCTGGTTCACGTCGGCGGCGGTGTAGCTGCCGGGATTCACGTCCGCGGCCTTGATTCCCACCGGCAGCGCATCCCAGACCTGGTAGTTCGTGGTGCCGGTGCGCGGCGCCGACACGTCGAGGCGGAAGGTCACCTCGTCGCCCTGCACGACGGTCTCGGAGGTCGGTGTGCCGTCGACGTTGGAGTTGTAGGGGTAGTAGCCGAGAAGCTGGCTGCCCGACTGGCTGTCGGCGTTGGTGTTGCTGCGGATGCCCTTGAGCAGGCGCGGGCCGCCGTCGACCTCGATCTCGGCCATGTCACGCAGGAAGAAGATGTCGCCGTCGACGTTGTTCTGCTGGTACTTCGCGAGGTTCTGCGGCAGATCGACCGTGGCGAAGGCGGCCGCGTCGACCACCGTGACCTTGAGGTAGATCTCGAGCGTGGTGTCGAGGGGCAGGAAGCGGTCCGTGTTGCCGGAGGCGGGGAAGCAGTCGTCCGCACCCAGGTTGAAGGTGAGGATGTTGCCGTCCGGATCGAAGTCCGTCGCCGGGTCGAACTCGGCGAAGGTGTTGAGCCAGTTGACGATCGGATCGCCGGGATCGCTCGAGGGCTGGCATGCGCCGATGCCGCGCGGGCTCGACGGCACGATCCACATGTTCTCGGGACGGCCCGTGAGGCCGTTGGGGGCCGGATCCCACTCCACCCCGACCGGGAGGAAGTCGGTGAATTTCGGGTTGCGCACGTCGGCGCCCGCGGGCGGCGTGATCTTGATGCGGTACCAGACCTGGTCTCCGACGGCGAAGGGCTCGTTCTCCTCGGGCGTCTTCACCCACTCGCTCTCGGGCACCTCGGCCAGCTCCGCGATCTCGTCGCGCTCGGGCACGCCGGCGCTGCGCTTGAGCACGTGCTTCGAGAGCTCGCTGAGACGGGCGTGGAGGGTCGCGTCCGAGTCGTCCCAGGCGCGCCAGGTGCCGTCGGCGACATCGCCCGGGGTGCCGGTCGTGCCAGAAGAGGTGACGCCGTCCAGGCCCGGGATCGACTGGGTGGTCATCATGAGCTCGGCGGTGTTGACGATGGTGTCGCCCGAGCTGGTCGCGCCGGGCTCGCCGCCGCCCTCGGAGTAGACCGTGTTCTGCAGCGCCGTGTAGGTGATGACCTGCTGGCTGTTCGCTCCGAGTGCAGCCGTGTTGAGGTCGAGGTAGAAGTGGCCGTTCGCGGGGTTGTAGGCGATGCCGGTCAGCGTCGTAGCGCCCGGGGCGCCCGTCAGCGCGGCACCGGGACGGGACGAGGGGAAGCCGCAGACGCTCGCGAGGCTCGTGCCGAGCGCCGCGGTCCAATCCGCCGCGGTCAAGTCGGGGCCCACGCTCCCACCAGGATTCGGGTTGCCGATGACGAGGCGGGGAATATCGGTGCCTGCCGTACTCGCACCCGGAGTGACCGCGACACCCGCCGGGAACACGGGGCAGATGCCGTCGCCCAGCTCGTCGACCAGGCGGTTCGGGCGGATCGCGCCGCTGCCGCCGGCGCCCAGGTCGGCGCTCGTGTACTCGCTGGTGCGGATGTCGAGCGTGTAGGTGGCGAGCCCGCCCTGCGTGAACTCGTCGTCGTCCACCGACTTCAGCAGACGCACGTCGACCGCGTCGATCGTCTCGGTGTCGGTGTCGGTGAGGATGCGATCCGCCTCGTCCGCAACTTCGCCATTATAGACACCCGCGGCGGTGGCCACGTTCGTGTAGCTCTTCGCATCGCCGTCGTCGCCGAAACCGGGCGTCGTCTGCACCGAGCCATGACGTGTCGAGGCACCACGGTTGTTATCGAGGTTTGCGATCTGGTGGCGCCCGCCATCTGCGGTCGGTTGGTTGCCGTTGCCATCGAAGTCGACGGTGTTCTCGAACAGCGGCACGGCGGCACGGTAGCGAATCTCAAAGAAGCCAGGCGTACCGGGCATAGCGTCATACGTCTGCGCAACCGGATCAAGAATGCTGTAGCTTGCGAGACCCGTCTTCAAGAGCTCGCCGATGTTCCAGCTCACGACGGTGTAGACGTCGCCTGCGACGACGCCGGGGTGGGCCGCAGCGTCGGCGGCGGTCGCCACCCTGGTCGTGACGGTCTCTTCGCCCATGTTCGCGGCGTTGCGGCTGGCGTCAATCACGCCGGTGCCAGCGTAAGTGCTGCCGGCAGGGGCCGGGGTGCTGTCGAGGCGCGGGGCACCCGGGTACTCGACGAGCCCCTGCGTGCCGTTCGCATTCGTCGTGCGGTCGGGGTCAACCGCGCTGCCCAGTCCCAAGTATTCGAGGCCGGCCGGGATGAAGTCGGTCACCGTCACATCGTCGATGTCGCCCTCGCCCGTGTGCCACACGCGCAGCGTGTAGGTGGTCGAGTTGTTGTGCACGCCGCGCAGCAGCTCGCTCTCGGGACTGGGCTCGCTCTTCTCGAGGCGCAGGGCGTTCACGAGCACCGAGGTGGTGCGCGGCGACGGGAAGCCGGGCGCGGAGGTGTGCGTGGATCCCGCGGCGACGCCGGTGCTGCCGGGGAAGACGGGGATGTAGCGCTCCTGCTCGCTCGTGAAGGCGGTGACGTCGAGCTCAACCCGCGAACCCACCGGGAACACCAAGGCATCGGGGCGCAGCGTCACCGAATGCGTGGCCGAGGCGCCCTCGGGCAGGTCGGAAATGTTCTGGAAGACGAGGTACTGCATGCCGTCGGGCACGACGCACTTGCCGGAGGCCTGGCCCGGAGTCCAGGGCTCGAGCCCGAGCGCGGCGCACTGGGCTGCACTCATGGAATAGTTGCCGGGCAGCTGCACGCGCGCGGCGGGGCTCACGGGGTCGAGCGGCAGCGCGCGTCCGGTGTAGACGACCGGGGCGCCGAGCGTGCCCGAATCGACCACGGTGATGCCCTGCGGCAGCACGACGCCGGCGCTCAGGTTGTATTCGTCACCCGCGGCCACGTTGCTCTCGAAGGTGAGGCTCAGCGACAGATCCTCGCCCGCCAGATAGGTGCCGTTCTGCGCTACGGAGACTCCCGGCGCGCCGGCGCCGGCCAGCGCCGAGTCCACGCCGAAGCCGGCGACCACCAGCAGTCCGGCGCCCAGGGCCGCCGCCGAGGCGCCCGCGATCCACTTCTTGATTCGAGCGCGCAAGCTCGACCGCTCGACCCCGTGTCTCGCATAACGCGACATGCTGCTCCCCCGAATCAATGCCGGAACCCGCATCGAGCGCATCCATCCGGGCGCTCGAGCATGCGGATCCAGCAGGCGGCCCAGCCCCAAGCAAGACCGCATTTACTACTAATCCTATGTTCTGGAAAGCCGCAAAGGCCGGCAGGGAGGGTGAGACCGAGGGTGATATATGGGGCGGGCATAGCGCGGTCACATCCGTCACGAGCAGGCTCGGCACCCGGATCCACGGTTCGGATGACGCGGTTCAGATGATCCCGCGTCGCTCCGCCTCGATTACGGCGCCCGCCCGCGAACTGACGCCGAGCTTGCGATAGATCGAGCGCAGGTGAGCCTTCAGAGTGTTCAGCGAGATGTACTGCGATTGCGCGATCTGCCCCCGCGAGTGCCCCCCTGAAAGCTGCTGCAGCACGTCGAGCTCGCGAGCCGTGAGCGGCACCCCCGTCGGGAACATCTCGTAGTCGTCAGATCCCGGCTGCTCGGCGAAGGGCCACGCCCCCACACCGGCACCGGCGAAGCGATGCACATCGGCCGGGAAATACTGCGCCTCGTGCGGGCTCAACCCTCCGGGCAGCCGCGCAGCCAGCTCGAGCACCTCCCGGCACTCGTCGGCCGATCCGAGAGCCAGATGGCATCCCGCGATCACCGCGAGACGCTGCACCTCGAGGCTCCGCAGGCCGCCGGTCTGCTCGTGCAGTCCCTCCACCCATCGCAGCGACTCTCGTGGCCTGCCCGCGGCCAGTTCGAGTCGCGCTGCGACGAGCCGGGTGACAGCGATCGACTCGTCGGCTCGGCCGATCCGCTCCCGCGCATCGAGCAGGTCTCCGTGCGCCACCGAGTCGGCGATGCGGCACAGCAGCAGCACGCTGCCCGTATACCCCTGGCCCTCCTGGTGGGGCAGGGGCGCGCCCTCGAACATCTCGATCCGCCGCCTCGCCTCCTCCTGATAGCCGGCCGCCACAAGGGCACGATGCACGGCCGCAGCATGGAAGGGCCACATCTCGCCGACCTCGTGCAGGGGCACCGACTCGAGCATCCGGAGCGCCTCGGCGGGAGCCCGACTCGGCAGCAGCGACCCGGCGATCACGGCACAGGCGTCGAGCCCGCCCTCGGCCCAGCTCTCGGTGCGCGGCACCCTGCTCGCATCGTCGAGCAGTGCGCTGGCACGCTCGGCATCCCCGTACAGCGCCTCGATGAGCGCGGACTTGACGTAGGCATCACGCGTGAGAAAGGTCAGGTGCGGCACGATCACATGCATGCGGGCCTGCGTGAAGCTCGCCAGCGCGGCCGAGAAATCTCCCGCGAGCATGGCCGTCACCCCAAACTGCACCGGCGCGAACAGCCCCCACCCGTTCTGCGTGTCGAACAACGGGTAGCTGATGCCGGATCGGCGGTCGAGGCTCGCCGAGAACTGCATCGCCTCGACCGGGCGACCCTGCAGTCGGAGGGCGAACATGCGCTGGGAGAGCGCCGCCAGCTCGTCGAGCGTGCCGGCCTCGGGTGCGCTGTCGCTCAGCTGCTCGCCGATGGCGTGCGCCGAGCCCGGTGAGGCGAGCAGAGTGGCGATGGTGCGCAGTACCAGGTTGACCGGCGCACCCGCCTCGGTCATCGTCGCGATGATCAGCCCGAGACGCTCGGGCCGAAGGCCGAACCAGGCGGCCAGTATGTTGCGATCGAGCAGTTCGGCGAGCAGATCGTAATCGCCCAGGTCGAACGCACGCTCGATACTGCCGATGATGCTCCCAAGCGGCGTGCGATCGCTTGCGCGGCGGAGCACCATGGGCGGGCGGGCGGAGACCGGGTCGTTCGGCGGCTGATGCTCCGCATTCGACATCGACAACTCCCATCGTTCGCCGTAATCACATTGTTTCGAGAGTAGCGCAGGCCCTGCTCCGCCGGCAGAGCGCACACCGGGGCTCACCGCATGAGTCGCGCATCCGCGCTCCCGCGTGCGCAGTAACCTGGGATGATGCCCGTCACCGCCGGCCCCGAAGCGCGCGCCCGCACCCGCACTCGGACGCACGCTTCGGCGACGGTGCTGCTGCCCCGCGCAGAGTGGTCACGGCGCGAGCACGAGCATCAGCAACGAGCCGACGCCCTCACCGCCGGCCACCGGTCGCGCCGGTCGCGGCGCGAGCGGCATCCGGTCGAGGACTTCCTCTGGACCTACTACTCGGTGAAGCCGGGCGAACTGCGCCGGTGGCACCCGGGTGCGGGAGTGGTGCTCGAAGGAGCAGCAGAGGATCGCGCCGGCTGGCGCTACTACCGGAAGGTGTCGGGATCTGCAGTTGGCCCGGGATCCTCGATCGATTCAGGATCGCAACCCGATGCCGCCCTCGACCTGCCCGCCTACTTCTCGAAGCGCGGCGGCACCGTCGACTACGTCGAGCGGCTGCTCGGCGCGACGCTTGAGCGCCCCGCGCAGTTCGGCTGCTTCGGCCTGCACGAGTGGGCGATGGTCTACCGCCTCGGGCCGGAGCAGGTGCGGCACGCCGGCCTGCCGCTCCGCATCGGTCACGAGGCCACCGACCGGGTCGTCGAGTCGCACCGCATCGCGTGCACCCACTTCGACGCCTACCGCTTCTTCACGCCCGAGGCGTCGCCGCTCAACACGCTGCGCCCCACCCGCGAGACGCAGCCCCGGTTCGAGCAGCCCGCCTGCCTGCACGCCGGCATGGACGTCTACAAGTGGGCCGCGAAGCTCGGCCCGATCGTGCCGGGCGAGGTGCTGCTCGACGCGTTCGTGCTGGCGCGCGACATCCGCGAGGTCGACATGCGGGCCTCGCCCTACGACGTGACCGGATACGCGGGGGCGGACGGGACGCCGCTCGCGCCGATCGCGATCGAGACGGCGGCCGGCAAGCGCGAGTACGCGGAGCTGCAGCGCGGCTTCGCAGAATGCGGCAACGCCCTGCGCGAACGGGTGCTCGCGGCTATCGGCGCCGCTCGGAGCGTGGCCCCACGGCCCTGAGCGCGCCGAGGATCGCGACCAGATCGACCGCCTCCTGCAGCCACGCGCCGGCCAGAGCAGGCAGGAACCCGAAGGCCGCCACCGCCATGAGACCGACGCTGATCACGATGCCGAGCCAGATGCTCTGCAGGGCGATGCGCACGGTGTCGCGGCCGATCCTGATCGCCCGCGTCACGCCGTCGATGCGGTCGAAGCGGTTCACCACATCGGCGGACTCGCTCGCAGCGCTCGCCCCGCGCGCGCCCATCGCGAATCCGACATCGGCGGCGGCGAGCACCGGGGCGTCGTTGAGCCCGTCGCCGACCATCACGAGCGGGCGGGGTCGCAGACCCGCGACGATCCGCACCTTGTCGGCCGGGCTGCACTCGGCGTGCACTTCGGAGATGCCCGCGCGCGCCGCCATCGCGTCAGCGGTCGCGGCGACGTCGCCCGTCACCATGACCATGCGCTCGATCCCCAGCTCGCGCAGCTCGGCGAGCGTCGCCGGGGCCTCCTCCCGCAATCGATCCCGCATCACGAGGGTGCCTGCGAACCGGTCGTCGAGGGCGACGTAAATCGCGAGCTCGCCCGCGTCGAGCGAAGCGCGCCGCAGCTCGGGCGCAGACTCGGCGACCCAGGACGGCTTGCCGACGTGGATCACGCCCTCGGCGACCTGCGTCTCGATTCGCGCCTCGACCCCGTTGGTCGCGCTCTCGGCTGCCGACGCGACCGGCAGCAGCGCGACGCCCCGCGCCTTCGCCGCGGACACGACCGCGCCCGCCAGCACATGCGACGAGTACACCTCGGCCGAAGCGGCGAGCTGCAGCAGTCGCTCTTCGGTGAAGCCCGGCTCGGGCCGCACCGCGCGAGGCTCCGGCCTGCCCGTGGTGAGCGTGCCGGTCTTGTCGAAGGCCGCAGACCTCACCTCGGCGAGCTGCTCGAGCGTGCCGCCGCCCTTCACGATGAGACCGAAGCGGGTCGCCCGGCTCATGCCGCCGAGGAAGGCGACGGGAGCCGCGATCAGCAGCGGGCAGGGGGTCGCGACGACGAGCACCTCGGCGAAGCGCACCGGGTCTCCGCTCAGCACCCAGGCCGTCCCCGCGATCAGCAGGGAGAGCACCGTGAACGGCACCGCATAGCGATCGGCGAGGCGCACCGTCTTCGCGCGGCTGCCCTGAGCCTGCCGCACGAGCTCGACGATCTGCTGATACTGGCTCTCGGCGGCGCCGGCCGCCGCCCGCATCCGGATCGCGGTGCTGCCGTTGACGACGCCGCTCGCGACCCGCTCGCCCGCCGCGCGCTCGACCGGCAGGCTCTCGCCGGTCACCGACGACTCGTCGAACTCCGCCTCGGCGGTGAGCAGGATCGCGTCGACCGGCACGACCTCGCCCGGCCGCACGAGCAGCAGGTCCCCCACCTCGATCTGCTCCACGGGCACGGTCTCGGTGCGCTCACCGGCGCCGTCGTCGGCGCCGGAGCGATCCTCGGCGTCGTCCGCACCGCCGCTCGCACCGCCACCGGTGATCCGCATCGCTCGCTGCGGGGTCCGGGTGAGCAGCGCCGTGAGCTCCCTCTTCGAGCGGTGCTGCGCGTAGTCCTCGAGCGCCTCGCCTCCCGTGAGCATCAGCACCACCACGAGCGCGGCCCACGGCTCGCCCACGAGCACGGCCGCCGTGATAGCGGTGACCGCGAGGATGTCGAGGCCGGCGTGCCCGCGGACGAGCTGGCGGATCATGCCGAACCCCTGCCACACCGCGACGCCGATCGCGTAGGCGCCCACGATCCAGGCCGCGGCCGGACGGGCCGGAGTGGCGAGCAGCAGCAGGCCGACCGCGCCCACGAGCAGCGTCACCGCGACCAGCGGGTAGGACCGGATCGCCGTGCGCAGCCTGCTCATGCCTCCATTCTGGCCGGGTGCGGTGCCGGGCGCATCGAAGGCGAGCCTCACCTCATCCGCGCGACCGTCGGCCTCGGCCGGAAACGCCGCGGGGCCCGGATCGGAACGAATCCGACCCGGGCCCCGCGAGCGCGTCAGCGGCTAGCTGTCAGCAGCGGTCTTGCGTCGCCGCGCCAGCATCAGCAGGCCGCCGCCCAGGATGCCGATGCCCGCGAGCAACGCGAGGCCGGTCAGCGCCTGGCCGCCGGTGGACTCGAGCTGGGTCGGAACCCGCCCGTGCCACTGATCGGCGTCGTTCACGCTGCGACCGCTGATCTCGCCCACGGCCGTCACCCTCGCGGTGTCCGCATGGGTCTGCCCGATCTGCAGTGCGGGCAGTGTGCCCTCGCACTCGAACTGGGTGCCCACCGCGAACGGACCGGCCCAGGTCGTGCCCGGAGCCGCACCGCCCGGGAAGGTGCAGACGAGGCCGGTGATGGCGCCCACCCCGGAGTCGAGCTGATCGCTCACCTCGATGTCGATCAGCGGCTCGGGGCCATCGTTCGACACGGTGAAGCGGATCGTCTCCGACTTGTTCGCCGTCAGGCTCTTGCCCGGAGCGGCGTCGTAGTCGCCCTTGAAGCCGTAGTTCACCAGGCGACCCTGCTGGTCGTACTGCGGTGAGACGCCCTCGTCGATCCACTTCTCGATGTCGATGCTCGGGCCTCCGGGCACCAGCGTGGCCTGACCGATGCCGAAGTCGTTGACGATGGCGAGGTCGGTATCGGTGACGGTCGCAGTGAAGAACACCTCAGCCGTCATGCCCACCGGGAACACGGTCGCCGGCTGCTGCGAGAGCACGATGGCGCCCTGCGGGCCGGTGCCAGGGTTGAAGGCGGCCTGGAGGTCGCCGTTCACCGCGACGGGGCCGGCGACGGGGTTCGCCCCGGTCTCATCGTCCACGAAGTTCACGAACTGGAGGCCTGCCGGCAGCACGTCGGAGAGCGTCGGGATGGCGATGCCGCCGAAGCCCGGGTGCGCGATGTACTGCAGGCGGTAGACGTAGGTGTCGCCCACGGCGATGTCCTCGGTCAGCACCGTGGTCCACTCGCCGCCGTTGGTCACCCGGTCGAAGACGTGCTTGCGCGTCTCCGACTCGGCGCCGAACGACGTGCCGCGCGCCTGGAACTGCGACCAGTAGAGCGGGTCGGGGCCCGTGCCGAACATCTCGGCGCGGTTGGGGATGTCGATGGTCTCCTTGCCGTCGAACGCACGCGTGGTCAGCGTGAGCAGCACTTCCAGGTTGCGGTTCGCGAAGCTGGCGTTGACCTTGTCCTGGCCTCCGCCCGCGGTGCTGCTGAGCGTCACCGTCAGCGTCTCGGCCGTGGCGTCCCACACGAGGTCGAAGTCGCCCGCGCCCAGGTTGACGGTGGCGCCGTCTCCCGTGCGGTTGTAGGTGCCGCTCACCGTGACGTTCGCGAGACCGGCGTCGATGTCGAAGTACCGGGTGTCGACGTAGTCGACGATCTTCGTGCTCGCGGCCGGCACACCCGTGCGCTGGGTGTTCACGGTGAAGGTGTAGGGCACCTGCAGCGGCGTGTTCGGCGCCGTGGTCAGGCTTCCCGGAGCGGTCTTGCTGAAGGTGCTCGAGTCGTTCGCGCCGGTGCTGTTGTCGTGCGGCACGACGATGAAGCCGTCGATGTTGCCGGTCGTGTGGCTGCCGCTGGCGTTGTAGCTGAACGTCGCGGTGTTGCGCAGGCGGTAACGGTCGAAGTCATCGGTCGCGCCGCTGGTCTCGAAGAGTCCGGTCACGTTGGTGACTCGCACCGGCATCGTCAGCGCCACATCGGTGCCGGGGTTGTGGCCCACGTTGACCATCAGCTTCTTCGCATCGAGGCAGTACTGGCCGGGGGTCGAAGCCGCGCGGAAGGCGGTGACGTCCGCCGGGCACACTGCGCCGGTGTCAGTGAGCTGATTGATGGCCGCGCCGCCGTCGGCGACGTTGGCGAGCAGGCCGGTCGAAGCTATGTTCGCCGGCAGGTTCCACGCCACGCCGCCCACGGGCAGCGTGTCGGTGATGATCACGTCGTTGGTGAGCGTGAAGTTGGGGCTGTGCCCGTCCCACTGCGACAGGTCGGCGCGCAGCGTGTAGTTCACGGCCACCGGCGCCGGGGTGATGGTGCCGTCGGGCTGGGTGGTGACGCTGACCGTGGTCAGGTCGCCCGACTTGCCGAAGGCCGTGCCCACGCCGGGGCCCGCGATGGTGCCGCGCAGGCGGATGCTGGCATCGGCAGTCGTCGCCCCGTCGAAGGTCGCGGTGTTGCGAGTGGCCTCCGGCGTGTTGCCGGTGGTGCCGATCTCATAGTTGCCCGGGTTGCCGTTGCGCGCGTCGAACGCGGCCTGCAAGGCGGTGTGCAGCGGGGCGGTGTCGGTGACGCGCGCCGTGTACTGCATCGTGATGACCGAGGGGCCGACGATGGGGTCCGCGAAGGTGCCGTTGAACGTCGATGCGGTTCCGCCGCCGCCGAGCGCGAAGTCGCCGCGCACGGCATCGGAGGGAACATAGCCCGTGGAATCCCACGTGCGCTCGCTCACCGTGATCGTGGGCGGGTTCGGGACGTAGCTGAAGCCGGCGGGCAAGGCGTCGACGACGCTGTAGCCGGCGGGACGGGTGGTGCCCGCCGGGGTGTTGATCGTCAGCGTGTAGGTGATGTCCTGACCCGTGATGCCGGGGAGGATGCCGAGGTAGTTGCCGTCGGTGTTCTTGTTCACGAAGCTGTCGAGGTTGGTGGGGGAGACGCCCTTGGCGACGCTGTCGCCCACGTTCTGCTGCTGGTCTCCCGGGCGCAGGAAGGTGACCGGGAGGCTCTGCCCGTCGACGCCGTCGCTCCACTCGATGGTGCCGGGGGTCGGCCCGGCGATGGGATCCATCACCAGCTCGAGCTCGAAGATGCCGTCCTGGATGGCCGGCCACGGGGTCTTGAACTGCACTGCGACGCCGCCCGGGGTCGCAGTGATCGACTCGACGGCCTGGTTGGCGGGGAACGTGGGGCTGAAGCCCACGGGAATGCCGGTGCTGTTGAGGTCGATCTCGACGAGCTGGCCCTCGGCAGCGGGCGTGTACACGACCTGCAGCTTGAGAACGTCGTTCGAGCGCACCTCCTCACCGGCAGTCAGTGGCGCGCCGTTCTTCAGCAGCTGGATGGTCGTGCCCTGCGCGGCCTGAGCGGCGGTCGCGGTGCCGACCAGCAGACCGCCGACGCCGAGCGCGACGGCGGCGAGACCGGCGAGAGCCCGCTTCAAGAATGTTCGAGAGCGCACGCCACGGTGCGCTCGGCTGTCGTTCGACAAGATAAACCCCTGTACTACCCGCAGCACTTTCGGGAGCACGAGGTCTCCGAATAGCACTGCCGGTGGTCGGCCCGAGCGACCGAGATCGCCGGGCGTCCTACCCCTATGAGCATTACCGAACGCCGTGAAGGCGCTTCGCCCGGAGGAAAGTCTAACCTGAGGTATTGCTGAGTATCAAGCTGAAAGCCGCGACCGGCTTCGCATCGCGGAGAGGCCGCCCCGGCCCCTCCGCGTCTCAGCTGCCGTTGTTCGCGCCCTCGTCGGCGATCTGGAGGTGATGCCGGATCACCTCGGCCACCACGAAGTTGAACCACTTCTCGGCGAACTCCGGGTCGAGGTGCGCGTCCTCGGCGAGAGCGCGCAGACGGGCGATCTGACGGGCCTCGCGCTCCGGATCCGACGCCGGCATCTCGTGCTCGGCCTTCAGCCGGCCGACCTCCTGCGTGCAGCGGAAGCGCTCGGCGAGCATATGGATCAGCGCCGTATCGATGTTGTCGATGCTCGCGCGCAGGGCCTCGAGCCGGGCCTCAGGCGTCATGTTGCTCACGGTCTCCCCGATCCTTCCTCTCGTCTCTTCCGATCAGATCGCAAGTTCAGATCGCACCCACCAGATCGTGGCGCACGACGACCTGCTCGCGCTCGGGGCCGACCCCGATGGCCGAGATGCGCGATCCGCTCATCGCTTCGAGGGCGAGGATGTAGCTCTGCGCGTTCTTCGGCAGCTCATCGAAGGTGCGGGCGCCCGAGATGTCTTCGGACCAGCCCGCGGACCGAACGGAGACGGCTCGATCAGGTCAACCGTGTCAGGCAACATCACCGTCACGCTGAGGTTGTATGTCGGATCCCCCGACTCGTTGGTGATCGAGATATCGACGCTCGTGTCTTCACCAAGAATCAGGGTCTGTGCCGGTGTAGCAGTCACAGCCGGAGCATCTGGCGCGGCCAGCGCACTCTGCACCCCGACGCCGGCAACAACCAGCATGCCGGCAAGCAGCGCGGCAGCGGCGCCCCCCGAAACATACTTCTGCACGCGTTTCCTTGCGCGCGCGACTATTACCCAGCACAAAAGCCGAACTCACTTCGATCTCCCAACAGATCTAAGAAGAAGCGCCTCGTTGCGTTCCGAACCCCCCGGTATCGGAACGCAACGAGCACTAGGGAGAACCGCTCTGGAGGCGGTTCGTATTTAAACGTACCCTCCGCGCGATATTCCATCCAAGGAGCAGAGGTGGTAATTATGGGTGAAGATTATTTCGGTGAGGGTGCAGAAGCGGCCTCGACTACCCTTGATTGCGTGACAAGGATCGACCCCACGAAGCCCAGGCTGAGCCACACTGAGTGGCGACGCCTCGAGCGCGCACATCAGGCCCGGGTCGATGCGCTCACGGCCGCTCACCTCGCTCGGCGGTCGCGCGGCGAGCGTCACCCCGTCGAAGATTTTCTCTGGACCTACTATTCGGTAAAACCGGCAGAGTTGCGTCGCTGGCACCCGGGTGCCGGGGTGTTGCTCGAAGACGGTAGCGAGGATCGCCAGGCCTGGCGCCACTACGCCGCGGTGGGCGCCGACATCACCGTTGACCTTGACGCGTTCTTCGAGAAGCGCGGCGCAACCGTGACGTACGTCGACACGCTGCTGCGGGCGACGCTCGAGCGCACCCCGCGCTTCGGCTGTTTCGGCCTGCACGAGTGGGCGATGGTCTATCGCCTCACCCCTGAGCAGCTCAGGCACGTCGGGCTGCCGCTGCGCATCGGGCACGAGGCGACCGACCTCGTAGTCGAGTCGAACCCGATCAGCTGCACGCACTTTGACGCGTACCGTTTCTTCACGGAGCCCGCCGCTCCGCTGAACGCGCTTCGCCCGACCCGCGAGAATCAGCCCGATTTTGAGCAGTCGGGTTGCCTGCACGCCGGCATGGATGTCTACAAGTGGGCCGTGAAGCTCGGCCCGATTGTGCCTGGCGATGTGCTGCTCGACGCGTTCGAGCTTGCCCGAGACATTCGCGAGGTCGATATGCGGGCCTCACCGTACGATGTGAGCGCCTATTTTGGTGCAGATGGATCGCGGCTTGTTGCGGTCGAGATCGAGACGCCCGCGGGCAAGCGCGAGTATGCCGAATTGCAGCGGGGGTTTGCGGCGCGCGGCAATGCGCTGCGCGAGCGGGTGATTGCGGCAATCGGCACGGCTCGTCAAGCTCACTCTGCGGACTGACCGCAACGCACTACCCTTTCCGATCCGCTAACCGTTTCAGTAGTGCATGATTTGCGGCCTAATCGCCGCCGAGGGCGCAGTTTGCGCACTATTTCAGTGCGTCGCCGCGGCACAAGTCGGCACGCGAGCGTGGCGGCCCTGTCCCGGGGCGACCGAACTACTCCACTGGTGTCGAGCCCTTGGCCGCGAGTTTGTGGTGATGAATCACTTCGGCCACAACGAAGTTGAACCACTTCTCGGCAAACTCGGGGTCGAGGTGAGCGTCTTCAGCGAGCGAGCGCAGTCGCGCGATCTGGCGCACCTCGCGGTCGGGGTCGCTCGCGGGCATGCCGTGCTCGGCCTTCAGTTCGCCGACCTGCTGCGTGCAACGAAACCGCTCGGCGAGCATGTGAATGAGCGCGGCGTCGATGTTATCGATGCTGCCGCGCAGCGCGAGCAGCGTAGCCTCTGGCGATCGATCGCTCACAGTGCCTCTCCGATCCCCGTTTAGTCGAGCAGATCGTGGCGCACGACGACCTGCTCGCGCTCGGGGCCGACCCCGATCGCCGACATGCGTGATCCGCTCATCTTCTCGAGCGCGAGAATGTACTTCTGCGCGTTCTCGGGCAGATCTTCGAAGCGACGAGCGCCCGAGATGTCTTCGCTCCAGCCCGCGAACTCTTCGTAGATCGGTGTCGCGTGGTGAAAGTCGCTCTGGTTGACGGGCATCTCGTCGTGACGCACGCCGTTCACATCGTAGGCAACGCAGACGGGAATCGTCTCGAGACCCGAGAGCACGTCGAGCTTCGTGAGCACGAAGTCGGTCACACCGTTGATGCGCGCCGCGTAGCGGGCCATCGGGGCGTCGTACCATCCGCAGCGGCGCAGGCGCCCGGTCGTGGTGCCGTACTCGTGGCCGACCTTTGCCAGGTGCTCGCCCATCTCATCGAACAGCTCGGTCGGAAACGGGCCGGCACCTACGCGGGTTGTGTAGGCCTTGATGACGGCGATGACGCGGTCGATCTTGTGCGGAGGCAGCCCGCTGCCGGTCGAGGCGCCGCCAGCGGTCGCGTTCGATGAGGTCACGAAAGGGTAGGTGCCGTGGTCGATGTCGAGCATGGTTGCCTGACCCGCCTCGAACAGCACGGTCTTGTCGCTCTCGATCGCCTCGTGCAGCATGAGGCTCGTGTCGCACACCATGGGCTCGAGCAGCTCGCGGAAGCTGAGCAGCTCGTCGACAACCTCGTCGACGCCGATCGCGCGACGGTTGTAGATCTTCACGAGCACCTGGTTCTTGAAATCGAGGGCAGCCTCGACCTTCTGGCGCAGAATACTCTCGTCGAAGATGTCTTGAATGCGAATGCCCACGCGGTTGATCTTGTCGGCATAGGCCGGGCCGATCCCGCGCCCTGTCGTGCCGATCTGGCGCTTGCCGAGAAAACGCTCGGTGACCTTGTCGAGCGTGCGGTGGTAAGCCGTGATGACGTGCGCGTTCGCACTGACCTTGAGCTTCGAGGTGTCGACGCCTCGCGCGTTCAGGGCGTCGAGCTCTTGCTTCAGCACGGCGAGGTCGACGACGACGCCGTTCGCGATGATCGGGGTGACACCCGGGGTGAGAATGCCAGAGGGCAGCAGGTGCAGCGCGTACTTCTCGTCGCCGATCACCACCGTGTGGCCGGCGTTGTTACCACCGTTGAACTTCACCACATAGTCGACTCGGCTGCCGAGCAGATCGGTCGCTCGACCCTTACCTTCGTCGCCCCACTGGGCCCCGGTGATCAGTACTGCGGGCATCTCAGCCCCTCCTTATTACTGGCAGGCAGTTACTGAGACAGTCTACCGAAGCGCTCGGCGATCCAGCTCGCGGCCCACAAAGGGGTGTATTTACCGTGCACTCGCGGCGACAGCTGAGTCATGCACCGATCGTAGGGCTGGGTTCAGAAACTGGGCCAGCTGCGGTGCGATCGTGCAGATTCTTAGTTATTGTGCCGAGGATCAGTCACCCGCACAGCAATTCGCCCTCTGCGGCTGCATCTACCGTTCGACTTCAATGGCCGCGATCGCGGCTGGGTCGGCGCCGTTCAGAAACTCCGTGAGCCGCTCGGTCTCTGCGTCTTCGCCGATGCTCGCCGCCGCGCGGCGCAGCGCGTAGAGCGCGCGCAGCACGCCGCGGTTCGGCTCGTGCGACCAGGGCACGGGGCCAGCCCCTCGCCAGCCACCCCGGCGAAGCGCGTCGAGCCCTCGGTGATAGCCCACACGCGCAAAGGCGTAGGCCTCGATCTCGCGCCCCTCGGCGTCGGCCTCATCGGCGAGCAGCGCCCAGGCGAGCGACGATTCGGGGTGCGCGCGAACCACCGCGGCGGGTTCGGCGCCTGCGGCGAGCGCCGCGGTCACCTCGTCGTCAGCTGGCAGCAGGGTGGGCTCGGGGCCAAGCAGATTTTCACCGATCATGCTGCCAGTCTATGAGGCGGGGTGATCCTCGCCCCTCGCGACGACCTAGACTGCAGGCATGACCAGCATCGACCCGAAGACGAGCCCCGAGATCGAAGCGTTTCTCGCGAAGGTGACCCCGGCGAAGCGGTTGCGCGACGCCAGGACGCTGCTCGCGCTGTATGAGCGCGCGACCGGTCTCGAGGCCAAGCTGCACGGCACCATCATCGGGTACGGTCAGTACGAGTATCGCTACGACAGCGGGCACAGCGGCACGTCTGCCGCGGCCGGCTTCTCGCCCCGCAAGGCCGCCATGTCGCTCTACTTCTCTGACGGTCTCGCCTCGCACGCCGACGCGCTCGCGAAGCTCGGCCCGCATCGCGCTGCGGTCGGCTGCCTCTACCTCACCGATCTCGAGCAGAACGATCTCGACGTGCTCGAAGAGATGGTGCGCGCCTCGTTCAAGACGCTCACCGCAGGCGTCTTCGGCTCGCGCGCACGCGACGGCGGCGAATAGTCGCGGGTCGCACCCGCGTTCACGGCACGAGGATCAGCTTGCCCGTCGTGCCCCTACCCGCCAGGGCGCGGTGCGAGTCTGCGGCGTCTGCGAGTGCGAAGCGCTCGCCGATCCTTGTTGTCAATGCACCGCTCGAAAGCGCATCGAACAGTTCGCGGTAGCGCCACTCGCGCTCTTCGGGGGTGCGCATGAAGTGCCCGAGCGAGGGGCGGGTGATCGAAAGGGATCCGCCGGCGTTGAGGCGCTGCAGATCGAATGGCGGCACCTGCCCGCTCGCCCCGCCGAACAGCACCATCTCGCCGCGCACGCGCAGTGCGCCGAGCGACTCGTCGAAGGTGTCGCGCCCCACGCCGTCGTAGACCACAGCGACGCCCTCGCCGTGGGTGAGCTCGCGGGCGAGCCCGCCGAACCCGGCATACCCGAACGACTGCTCTGCACCCGCGTCGAGACTGAGCTGACGCTTCGCCTCGCTCGATGCGGTGGTGAGTACGCGCACCCCTCGGGCCGCGAGCAGCTGCGTGAGCAATAAGCCGACGCCGCCGGCACCCGCGTGCACGAGCACCGTGTCGCCGGGCTGCGGGTGCGCCGCCGAGGTCGCGAGGTAGTGCGCGGTGCAGCCCTGCAGCGGCAGCGCGGCGGCGGTCTCGAGGTCGACGCCGCCTGGCACGCGAGCGGCCTGGGCCGCGGGCACGACGAACCGCTCGGCGTAGGTGCCCGCCGTCGCTCCAGCGGTGGCGACGCGGTCGCCGGGCGCGAAGCCGGTCACACCTTCACCGACCTCGAGCACCGTGCCCGCGGCCTCGGCGCCAGGAATGAAAGGCGTGGACATCTTGTACACGCCGCTGCGCTGGTAGATCTCGATGAAGTTGACGCCGATCGCGGCGGTCTCGACGAGCAACTCGCCGGGCGCGGGCCGCGGATGCTCGACCTCTCGAAGCTCGAGCACTTCGGGCCCACCGATCTCGTTCACCACAATCGCACGCATCTTTGCCCCTTCTCGATTTGTCTGGCTTGCAACCTGCTTCAACGCTAGCGCGCGATCGACGCCGCCGGGCCGCTCGCTACCAGCGGTTGTGCACCTCTTCGGCCCAACCGATCAGCCCGTCGAACTCGATGACCTCGCCGTCGGCCGTCGTGAACGATCCGCTCCACTCGCCGAAGCACTGGTCGGTGTGGCCCTGCAGCACCACGAGATCGGTGCGGGTTCGCTTGTTATGAAACGGCACGAAGGTCGCGTCGAGCCCGCCGCCGGTCACTCGCCAGGGCTCGCGCCAGCGCTCCCCCTCGACCGAGTACTGCCAGGTCGTCTCGCCGTGGATCTTGTGCATGCGCCCGTCGACGAAGAAGGCGTTCTCGCTGACGCCGGTGCCCTCGGTCCACTTCGCGCCCACCTGCAGGCCGATGACGCGCCCGCCTGCCCGCTGCGAACGGCCAGACGCCGCACCCCAGTTCCACTGAATGTCGTACGGCCACCTGCCGCGCCCGTGGTCGAGCACCGCCCAGGCCTCGCCCGCGGCACCGCCGACCTCGTGATCGACGCCGTCGATCGTCAGCACGCCCGTCGCGGGGCGGGCGAGATCCTTGACCGTGTACTGAAACCTCGTGTCGCTCCACGGCACGACCACCGCGAGCCGCTCGTGACCCGCAGGTAGCTCGGCGACGACGTCGAGCGAGACCCCGGGCATCGCCATGCGCAGACGGGTGCCAACCGTCTCGTCGCTGCCCGCCGCGTCCTCGGCCGCGCCGCTGTCTGCCGACTTGCCGCCGCTCACCTCGTCGATGTCGATCGCAAGATTCTTCGCGCGCGTCATCGAACGCCCCCGCTCGAGCGTCGGGGCAAGCACCGTGCCGCGCGGCGGAATCACCGTCGCGGCACCGCCCCGGCTCTCGCCCGTCGCGCGGTCGTAGACCCAGACCTCTGGCACGCAGGCATAGTCGATGTGCGACACCGTGAGCCCGATTATGTGGCTCGGCGTCGCGATGTTCCAGTACTCCCAGCGTTTGTTGCGGCCCCTGCCGTGCGCAAGCCCGCTCGTGTCGACGATGGGCTGCGTCGCCCACCCGACCGCGGCACGGTTCAGGCTGCCGTCGGGTAGCGTTAGCGACACCGGTTCGGTGAGTTCTGGCTCCATCGCTTGATCCTTTCGTTGCGGCGCAGTGTTGGTCAGCAGTGTTGGTCATCAGGGGCGAGGATCACCCGGCGCGCGCGACCTCGCCCAGCCCGAGTTCGCGCTCGACTTTGCCCCGCAACTTGCGCAGCCGCTCGCCACGCAGGGCTCGCACGCCGAGCGTGCGCGCGTCGGCGGGCAGGGCGCTGAGCGTGCGAGCGCCCTCGTCGCAGCGCACGATGAAGACGAGCGCGTCCCTCGGCTCGATCGGCGAGCGGTAGCTGCCCTTCACGAGCTGCCGCGGCTCGATGCGCACCTCGAGCACTCGACTGCTGTCGAGATGCAGCACCTCGTCGCCGAGATCGGCGCGCACGGTGAACCCCTTTTTCGAAACCCCGAGCGTGAGCATGCCGAACTGGCCGTTGCGCGGCGCCTTGCCCCCGAGCGCGAGCAGTTCAGCATAGCTGGTGTCGCTCTGATGCAGCTGCTCGATAACGAACGCGCCGGGGTTCTTCAGCAGCACCCCGCGCGCCCTGATCAGCGCGAAGAGGCGCATGAAGCCCGCGACAAAGAGAAAGGCGAGCGCGATGAGCAGCGCCGCGAACAAGAAGCCCGCGCCCCCGGAGGTTTCGGGCACACGCGCCCCGTTCAGCACCGCGAAGAGGCCCGCCCCCACGATGCCGCCGACTGCGATCAGGGCGCCGAGAAAGGATCGCCAGAACAGGCGCGTGTATCCGACCGGGTAGGCGCCGGCGTGCTCGAGCGGGGGCACAGACAGCAGCGGAAGGCCAGCGAGCTCACGGGTGGCATCTGGGTCGACGAGGCGCTGCAGCGCGAAGACGCTCATGCGATTCGGGCTCTCAGAGACCGCGGTCAGCAAGCCTCGCACCAGCAGGTCGATCGTGGTCTGCGCATCGCGCGTCGCACGCGGCGACTCGTCGGGGCGGTTCAGGTAGCCGTGCACCGTGCCGGGCTGCACGATCTCGCTCACGTTGACCCCGCTCGCGCGCAGCTGGCCTGCGAACTGTTCGGCGGAAGCGCGCAGGTCATCGGCCTCGGCGTTCACGATGACCGTCGGCGGCAGCAGGCCGAGCCGCCCGGCTGGCAGTTCGCCCGCGACTTCGGCTGCGCTGGGTGCCGCCGGATCCTCGCCGAGATAAAACTCGTACATCTCGGCGATGCGCTCGGGCCCGAATCGGCGCTCGATGGGCAGCGATTCTGTGAGCGCCGCGATCGTCGCGTCGGCGCGCTGCACCCGGTGCAGGGTGGGATAGACGAGGGCGAGGGCGTCGGGGCGGGCGGCAGGATCGCCCGCAGCCGCCGCAATCTCGGCCTGCCCGAGCGCGGCAAGCACTGCGAGGTGCGCGCCGGCGCTCGCACCACCGACGAAGACCGGGCCCGCGTGCGATTCGCGCACGTGGCGCAGCACCGCACCCACGTCGTTTGCGGGCGAGGGAGCCTTCGCCTCGTCGCTCGCGAGCACGTAGTCGACCGAGTACACCTTGAGCCCGGCCTCGGCAAAGCGGCGCGCCGCCCAATCGGCCTCGGGCCAGTCGAGGGTGCCGCGCACGAAGGACCCGCCGTGCGCCCAGACGAGCGTGCCCCACGGCGCGCTGTCGCCGCGCAGCTCGGCCGGCTCGGGCTCGTAGATGCGAACTGGAACCTCGGCCGAGCCGACGCGGTTCGGCCGCTCGCTGGTCGCCGTGGCTGGGCCGAGCGCTGCCCCGGGCCCCGCAACGCGCGCGTCGCTGATGCGAACCACAGATCAGCCGCCAAGCACGATGTTCTCGGGCGACTCGCCCGCGCGAAGATGCTCGATCTGGCGACGAATCAGTGCCGCCATGCGCGGCAGCATCGCCGTAGAGTCGCCGCCGGCGTGCGGGGTGATCAGCGCGTGCTCGCACTGCCACAGGGGGTGATCTGCCGGCAGCGGCTCCGGGTCCGTAACGTCGAGTGCGGCGCGCAGTCGGCCGGCCTGCAGTTCGGCCACGAGTGCGTCGGTTACGACCACGCCGCCCCGCGCGACGTTCACGAGCAGCGCGCCGTGCGGCATCGCGGCGAGCGCATCGGCGTTGATCATGCCTCGGGTTTCGTCGGTGAGCGGCACGGTGAGGATAACGACCTCGGATCGCGTCAGCGCATCTCGCAACCCGTCGAAGCCGAGCACCTCTACCTCGTCGCCCGCCAGGTTACGCTCGGTGCGCGCGCTGCGGGCGATCCTCGTCACTCGCGCTTCGAAGCCCGAAAGCCGCGCGTCGACGGCCTTGCCGACCCCGCCGTAGCCGACGATCAGCACGCTGCGGTCGGCGAGGCTCGGAAACGTGCGCAGGTTCCAGGTGGCGGTCATGCTGTCGCGCACAAAGTCAGCGAGGCCGCGTTGCGCGGCGATCGCGAGGCCGACGGCGAGCTCGGCGGTCGAGGTCTCGTGCACCGAGGTGGCGTTGGCGAGCGGCAGGCCGGCGGGCACGAACCTGTCGACCCCGTCGAAGCCGATCGACTGCCACTGCACGAGGCGGGCCTCGACCTGGTTCAGCGCTGCAAGTCGCTTACGGCCGCCCCAGTACGGTGGCACCACGATGTCGATGCGCTCGCGCGGCGGCGGGCCATCGAGGTTCCAGGTCACGAACTCCACGCCCTCGACGCTGCCGATCGCCTCGGCGAGCCCCTCGTCATCGGGCAACGACACCACAAATTCAGCCATACGGCGAGTCTAGGACGTGCGGGATGTTCAGCGCTCGGGGCAATGTCGCGCGGATCGCCCGCCACCGAGGCCCCGCCGTTAGGCGCGATAGTGCACGTTTTGCGCCCTGAATTCCTTCGAGGGCGCAAAACGTGCACTACTAAACCGGGTCGCGAAGCCGGCTACTGGAGCTTGACCGCGCCGGTGCGGTGACGAATTTCCTCGGCAACCGCGCGAGCGTCGCCCTCGGGTGCGTTCGACTTCGAGTCGGGGCGCGCCACGAACAGGTAGATGAGACCCGTCACCAGCACGACCGCGAGGCCGATCAGCACCACGTAGTCGGTGAAGAAGTCACCCGAGGCGCCAGGGGTCGCGAGCAGGATCATCGCGAAGACGCCGTAGGCGAGCGCCAGCACGTTCACGACGATGCCCAGACCGCCGAGCGAGAACGGCCCCGCGGGCTTCCAGCCCTGGAAGCGCTGCTTCAGGCTCGCGAAGACCACCATCTGGAATGACAGGTAGATGCCGAGGATCGCGAACGAGGTGACCGGCACGAGAATGTTCTCGTTGATGAAGATCAGCACGCAGATCAGGGCGGGCACGGTGCACGCCACGATGAGCGCGTTGGTGGGAACCTTGCTGCGCTCGGACACCTTCGAGAGCCAGGTGTGACCGGGCAGCATGCCGTCGCGAGCGAACGAGTAGAGCAGGCGGCTCGCCGCAGCCTGCAGGCTCAGCACGCACGAGATGAAGGCAAGGATCGCGACGATCACGATCCACCAGATCGAGGGTGGGCCACCGGTGGCGAGCGCCACCGCAAGCAGCGAATAGACGCCGACGAGCGGCGAGAGGTACGTGAAGCCGAGTGCGAAGTTCGCCCAGAGGCTCATCGAGCGGTCGAACTTGCCCTCGTAGCCGAGCACCGAGAGGTGTTCGTCGTCGGCAAGGTGGCCGGCGGGTTCTTTGGATGACATCGTCGTCTCCTGATTTGAACCGATCTGTAGATGGTGTGTTGATGCGCCGTGGCGGCCTATGCTGCCGCCTGCGGGATAGGCATAGACCCGGGGATCGGCCCCCGCGCGCAAGGTAGTGTTGCATCATGAGCACCGACGCGCAGGCCAAGACCTACACCGAGTTCGACTACAAGGACGCGCAGGGCATCGAGATCCGCGCGTACGTCTGGCTGCCCGGCCCCGTCGGCAGCTTCGACGACACCGACGTGATCGCGAGCGCCTCGACCGGGGGCGAACCCCACGCGATCGTGCAGATCGCTCACGGCATCGGCGAGCACGCGCTGCGCTACGACGCATTCGCGCAGGTGCTCGCGGCCAACGGCTTCGCGGTATACGCCGACGACCATCGCGGGCACGGCGAGACCGGCAGGCGCCAGCACGGCGGCGATCTGTCGCGGCTCGGCAAGCTCGGCCCCGGCGGGCTGAAGGCGACCGAGGCCGCGATTCTGCGCCTCACTGCCATCGCGCGCGAGCGCCACCCGGGCCTGCCGGTCATCATGTTCGGGCACTCATGGGGCTCGCTCATGACGCAGCGCATCATCAACCACGAGGCGCGCCCCTTCGACGCAGTGGTGCTCTCCGGCAGCGCCTATCGCACGCCGCTCGCAATGGAATCGGGCGATCTCAACAAGCATTGGCGCAGCCCCGAGGCGAACGGTTTCGAGTGGCTGAGCAGTGATCCTCGCACCGCGCGAGACTTTATCGCCGACCCCCTGTGCTTCGCGGCCGACGTAATGAAGCTCTTCGGCCTCGCCGATGGCGCGAGGCTCTTCGGCACCCCCGCTGCGGGAGTCGCCGACGTGCCGATGCTGATCGTTTCGGGGCGCGATGATCCGCTGAGCCGCGGCGACAGCCTGCGCAACCTCGCCGACGCCTACCGGGCGCGCGGGGTGCGCGACGTCACGCTGCGGCTGTTCGACGGGCGCCACGAGCTGCTCAACGAGGTGAATCGCGACGAGGTCATGTCGTTCATCGTGACCTGGATGCTCGATCGCTTCGGCGCGAGCGAATAGCCCAGCAGCCCGGTACTACGCTTGATCGCATGACCCAGCATCATGGCGAATACAAGGTTCCGGGCGGCAAACTCGTCGTCGTAGATTTCGAGGTGCAGCCCGCCTCGGCTGTTGATTCAGGTGAGCTCAGCGGCAAGGATCGCCAGATCATCACGAGCTTCAAGCTCTCGGGCGACTTCTTTCTCGAGCCCGACGACGCGCTGCCGCGCATTGTCGATGCGGTGAATGGACTTGACGCGACCTCTGACGTCACCGACGTGAGCGCTGCCGTACTGAACGAACTGCCTGCTGACACCCACTTCGTCGGCTTCTCGGCTGAAGCAATCGGGGTCGCCGTGCGGCGCGCGCTGACCGGTGCCGCGCAGTGGCGCGACTACGACTGGAGCATTCTGCACGAGCCCGCCATGTCGCCGATGATGAACGCGGCGCTCGACGAGGTGCTCGTGAACGAGGTCGGCAGCGGGCGTCGCGGGCCGACCATGCGCATCTGGGAGGGGAACGAGCCCGCAGTCATCATCGGCAGCTTTCAATCGGTGATCAACGAGGTCGACGAGGATCAGCTCGCACTGCGGGGGGCTGCGCTCGTGCGGCGCGTCTCGGGCGGCGGCGCGATGTACATGGAGCCGGCCAACAGCATTACTTATGCGCTGTACGTGCCCGAGGAGCTCGTGCGCGGCATGAGCTTCGCCGATTCGTATGCGTTTCTCGACGACTGGGTGCTCGAGGCGCTGCGCTCGCTCGGCATCGACGCGGTCTACAAGCCGCTCAACGACATCACCAGCCCGGCGGGTAAGATCGGCGGAGCCGCGCAGAAGCGCATCGCGAGCGGCGCCGTGCTGCACCACGTGACCATGGCGTATGACATGGATGCCGAGGCGATGACGCAGGTGCTGCGCATCGGCCGCGAGAAACTGAGCGACAAGGGCACGACGAGCGCGGCCAAGCGGGTCGACCCGCTGCGCAGCCAGACCGGGCTGTCGCGCGAGGCCATCATCGAGCACATGCTCGAGGTGTTCGTGGCGCGCTACGGCGGCACGGCCGCTCGCGTCAGCTCAGCTGAGTATGCAGAGGCTGAGCGGCTCGTCGCGGAGAAGTTCTCGACCGAGGCCTGGATTCGGCGGGTGCCGTAAGTCGGCAGGGTAGGCCGACGTACATGTTTTGCGCCGACGTGCATGGTTTGCAGCGACTAAACCATGTACGCCGGCGCGAAACATGCACGCCGGGCTCCCATCCGCGCCGACCCGCTCCTGGCACACTCCACGAGTGCTCTACCGGCCACAAGGTGCGGCGCCAGGGTATGCTTTCTCTCGCAACGCAGTTGACGCGGTCGGCAAGCTCTTCATGGAGCCGAGCCGGCAACCGGGTCTGCGACTTCACAACCGCAACCCAGGTACCGCCGAGCACCGCTGTAACCCAACGACGCAGCACGACGCCGACGGCACCGCCAGCCAATGGAGGCACTCAATGAGCGTCGAACACAACACCCGCCAGATCGAAGACGGCGTCGTCACCGACCTGCGCGAGAAGATGACCTACGGCAGCTACCTCGATCTCGAGACACTCTTCTCGGCACAGCATCCGGTCAGCCGGCCCGAGCACCACGACGAGATGCTGTTCATCATCCAACACCAGACCTCGGAGCTGTGGATGAAGCTCGCCATTCACGAGTTGCGCAGCGCCCGCGAGCGGCTGCGCGCCGACGACCTCGGCACCGCGCTCAAGCAGATCGCACGCGTCAAGCACATTCAAGAAGTGTTGACGCAGCAGTGGTCGGTGCTCGCGACGCTCACTCCAACCGAGTACGCGCAGTTTCGCGGCTCGCTCGGCAACTCGTCGGGCTTTCAGTCGGTGCAGTATCGGGCGATCGAGTTCGCGCTCGGCAACAAGAACGAGCGCATGCTGCGCGTCTTCGAGGCCGAACCCGACAACCACGCGATGCTCGCTGCCGAGCTCACCGAGCCGACGCTCTACGACGAGTTCTTGCGCCTGATGGCTCGCCGCGGGTTGCCCGTTCCCGACGAGGTCCTGCACCGCGACGTCACGAAGGCGTACGAGATGAACGAGGAGCTCGTCGCGACGTTCAAGCAGGTCTACGAGAACCCAAGCGAGCACTGGGATCTCTACGAGGCCTGCGAAGAGCTCGTCGATCTCGAAGACAACTTTCAGTTCTGGCGCTTCAGGCACCTGCGCGTCGTCACGCGCACGATCGGCATGAAGATTGGCACGGGCGGGTCGAGCGGTGTGAGCTTCTTGCAGCGCGCGCTCGAGCTCACGTTCTTCCCTGAGCTGTTCGCGGTGCGCACCGAAATCGGCGAGGCGTAGCCCCGGGTTGGCCTCGGTTTCAAGGTTGGTTGCGGCATCACGATGAGCCACGAGGATCGCACGGTCGTCACCTGTCTCGACGCCTCGGGGCGGTGGCGGCCAGCACGGCTCACCCTTTCCCCGCTCGTTATTGGAAACTCCAATAACGAGAAAACAGAAGGGGCGTCTCCCTCCCAAGCGATGGTTATTGGAAGTTCCAATAACCAGGAAGGAGAGGGGTGGCGGGTCGAGTTTCTTGAGGGTGCGGCAAGAGGATCGGCCACGCCGCTCGACTCAGGAGTCGTGACCGGCGGATTCACAGACTGGCACGTGCACCTGCACCTCATCGACTCTGCGGGCTTCGCGGGCTCGCCGATCACTCGGGTGCTCGACCTCGGTGGAGACCCCGGGTCGCTAGCGCAGACCGCACAAGCCGCGCGTCTCGCTCAAACCCAGTCGAACAACACTGCGCGCCCACCCGAGGTGCTCTACGCGGGAGCCTTTCTCACGCCTTCAGGCGGCTATCCGTCCGACCGTTCATGGGCGCCCGAGGCGACGTACCGCGAGGTCGCGACCGAGGCAGATGCGACAGCCGCGGTGCATGAAATGGCAACACACGGAGCCTCGGCGATCAAGGTCGCGAGCAACCGCGAGGCCGGGCCGGTGTTCTCCGACGAGATGTTCCGCGCAATCGTCGAGGCGGCCCGGGCGGCTGGCCTGCCCGTGGTCGCGCACGCAGAGGGCGTGGGTGAGGCGCTCCGCGCCGCCCGCCTCGGGGCGACCCGCCTCGCGCACGCCCCCTTCTCAGAGCGGCTGAATGACGACGAGCTGGCCGAGCTGGCGGCGAGCACCGAGTGGTGCTCGACCCTCGACATTCACGGTTGGGGCAAGCCCACCCCCGAGCACGAGGTCGCGGTGGCCAACGTCAAGGCGTTCGTGCGCCTCGGCGGCCGCCTCTTGTACGGCACCGACATGGGCAATGGCCCGACCCCGATCGGACTCAACCCGCGCGAGCTGGCTTCGCTCGCCTCAGCGGGCCTCACGCCCGAGCAACAGATCGCCGCGCTCACGCCCGGCGATCCTCGCAGCCCGAACACCACCCTGCTTTGGGTGCCGCTCGACAATCGTGGCGAACTCCAGGTTGCGGCGGCCCATCGACTGCTCGCCAACGATCTCGATAGGTTTTGCGGCTCTTCGTAATTGAGGGTGGAACCGGGATGTCCGGAGTGGCGGAAGAGTGATAGATCGAGGTTTTCTGATGATGGAAGTTCCTACACTCTCTTCACAGAAGACCTCGACATGCACGACGCTACTGTCCTGATCCGTTGATTCGTTTCAGGTATATGGCGATGGACTCGAGGATGTCCTCGGCGGTCTTGGTCCAGATGAATGGCTTCGGGTTCTCGTTCCATGGGGTCTGCTGAAGGTTTAGTTGACCCGGGTTTCCATTCCTAGGCAGCCAGCTCGACCGCACTTCTCACTATAGTTTCGAACTCAACCGGGGTCAGTTTCCCCAGGCGTCGTTGTTTACGTTTGCGATGATATTTCGCTTCGATCCAATGCACGATCGCGAGTCTGAGCTCATCACGCGTGTGCCACCGTTTCCGGTCGAGCACGTTCTTCTGCAGCAGACTAAAAAATGACTCCATCGCCGCGTTATCGCCACACGCACCTACCCGCCCCATCGAACCGCGTAGCTTGTAACGCTTCAGTGCCTTCTGAAACTTACGGCTTCTAAATTGACTGCCTCGATCCGAATGTATGATTACGTTCTCGGGATAACCGCGTTGCATCAGCGCGTTCGTGAGTGCCCGTACCGCCAACCCAGCTTTCATTCGTTTATCGATCGCATACCCGACGATCTTGTTCGAGCACACATCCTTGAACGCGCACATGTACAGCTTGCCTTCGCCCGTCCAATGCTCGGTAATATCGACCAACCATTTCTCGTCGAGCCCGTCGGCGGTGAAGTCCTTTTGCACGAGATCATCACCCACCGGCTCCCCAGCTTTCTTGCTCTTGCGTGTGCGTCCCACAATGGTTGATTGGATCCCAGCAATCTTGCAGAGCCGCCACACACGGCGTTCACTGATCTCGTGTAGCCGAGATCATGCAGGTCATCAGCGAGGACACGGTAACCGCCCTCCTCGTCGTCTCCGTGGAGTTCCCACAACACCTCGATGAGATGAGCTTCTTCGACCTCTCGAGCAGACACCGGCTGTTGTAGCCACCGATAGTAGGCCTGCTTCGAGAAGCCGAGCACCCTGCACGCCACTACGACCGGCACCCTGATACGGGCACCGGGCGCAGCCATCTCACGGACGAGAGGGAACACTATTTTGGGGGCGTGATATGAATCTGTGACAAATACGCTGCCGCACGCCGAAGCACCTCGTTCTCCTGCTCCAGCAGCTTGTTCCGGCGCATCAACTCACGTACTTTCGCATCCTCGGAAGCCGGCAAATCCTTCGCTGCGGGTAAGCCCTGGTCGGCGCGCTCAGCATCAGCCACCCATTTCGACATTGCTGATTTCGATACTCCCAGATCACGGCACACTTCGCGCTGAGACGCTCCCGCACGCACAAGCGCGACTGCATCATTTCTGAATTCTTCTGAATACCTCATCGTGTAACTATTCTCCTGTTCCCCACCCGCTCGCACGAAGTGGACAAGAGTCAATCAAACCTTCAGCAGACCCTTACGTTCGGTTGACGCGGATACGCCGGAAACCTCACGGCTCGCAGAACTCGCAGTGGCCTGGGTCGCGCTGACCCCCGAGCCCATGCCTCTTGAAGCCGTGCCGTACTCGCGATAGCGCGCCAGTTGGGGAGTTGTTCAGAAATAATGGTGGACGCAATGGAGCGCTGCGGGAACAGGCGACCACGGGTTGAGAGGCTGGTTTCCGCGTGGAGTCAAGGCGTTCACGGGGATGCCGAGTCCGACGGCGAGCCGGAGGACCCTCTGATCGGCGTATCGGCGGAACCAAAGAAGCGACCTCGAACACGTCTCTCGGACAAGGAAGTGGATGCTATGCGAACAGCCCGCGCTAACGGCGCCAGCGTGAACGCGCTGGCGCGTCGGTTCGGGGTGCATCGCGGCACTGTGTGGGCCAAGCTCCGCGAGCATTAGCAAGTCGGACAAGACTCCATCTCACAAGGCGTCAGACCCGAGGTCCTCGATCTCGGTCGGGTCCTCATCGAAGTCACCGTCTGGCTCAGAGCCTTCAGTGACAATTACGGGCTTTCCGATCGCCTTCTCGATCAGGACCACAAGCTCATCTCGACGCTTTCGGAAGGCTGCCTCGAAGTCATCACTACGCAGCAGGCTCGGGTCCACGAGGTGGCTCCGAAGCCTGCCATCGACTGCCTCAGCCTTCGCGCCGTCATCTTCGATCCGTGCGAGGTACTCGCTCGGCGCAACACCCCCGATGATCCGATTGGTCCGGGCCGTGAGCGGGGTCTTGTTGATGATGGAGTCGTAGAGCTGCTTCGCGATGCCCTGCTTCTTGCACCAGTCCTGCGGGAAGATGTGGTGAATGTCGACGTTCTCATCGAAGAAGATGGTGTGGCTGAAGGTTTGGCCTGAACGGAAGTCTTCTGCTCCTCGGTTCATCAGCAGTGCGTTGACTCCCTTGTACGCCGCCGAGAGCCGCATGCGCATCGTGTCCAGGCGGTCAGCTCGCACGGTTGCATCGCGGACGGTCGAGGGTTCCGAACCGCCACGCACCCAGTCCACGACCTCGATGAAGTCCTTCGCGATGCGAGTCTCCGTCGAAGAGCCGTAAAGCTCACCAAATACGCCGTTCCAATACCACCTGCGAATCTTCTCGATAGCTGCCGGAGAGTCAGCGTCACGACCGAGTTCCGCGAGAATCGCCGCAAGCGGGACAACTTGGCTCTGGTAAGGAAGGTCCTTCACACGGTAGATGTCGAGTTGAATGAGGAACCTGGCTGCCGCGAGGAAGCCTTCTTCGACTCGGTGCTGATACTGCACGTAGGCGTTCAGTGGGAGGTTGAGCAGGACTTGCCTGGTCGCCGAGACCTGAGGGAGTTCTCTGCCCGTCTTGCCTTCCGCCTTGGCGGCCTCTCGCAGGTCTCGGGTATGAAACAACGAGATGGCCTGCAGGAAGTCCGTGTTGCCGACGCCAGAGAGGACGCCCTCGGTCGCAGACGGCAACCGCATTGCGGCACGTAGCCTGCCGTGCCGCCCCTCGCCTTCCTCGGTGCCAAACCAGTCCTTGCGCAACTCATATCCGTCGGCCGCATACATCGCGGTGATGAGCTCGAAGGCATCGAGCGCCTTGCCACCGGTGTTCACCTTCTCGAATACAACGCAGACCGCTTCCTTGCTCGTGGACGCTGAGAGCTCGATCTGAGGGACGAGGTACTCCGTGAAGTTCTTGATGACCCGCTCGTGAAACTCGTTCAGTCGCTGGAATCGGGCCTGGAAGTCGTCCGTAGCGCTGTATTGCATCACGAACGCCGTCTGCCAGTCGGCATAGTCAAGAACCGAGATCAGCGGGAACATCATGTTCTCGAACTCCAACTCGCGCGTGGAGAGATCGAGGTCGATTACCCGTCCGAACTCTGATGTCACTCGCCGGCTTTCGGGCAGGATGACAACCGCTTCGTCGCGGTCACCGGCTTCATCGAGGCACTTCTCAATGTCTAGGTAGAACCATCGCCGAACCCGCTGACGCCTTGGAGTCAGAGTAGCCACGACCTGCTTGCGCACGAGCACTTGGTACAGCGAGGTGAGCCGCTGCTGACCATCCAACAAGAGGGAATCGGGCGTTTCTCCTGATGCCGAGGAGGGTGCTCCCTCCAACGGTCGTGGTTTGAAATCAACTGCGCCGCCCGTACGCAAGGTCATGACGGCTCCAACTGGGAACCCCCGAGAAATCGAAGCAATCAAGCCACGGATACGCTCTTCGTCCCACACCCAACTGCGCTGGAAGTCCGGGAGTTGGAGGCGTCCCTCCCGTGCGTTCTCAAGGAGAGTCTGGAGCTTCACGGAACTCGCGGTGAAGCTGGTGTTCGGGTTGATCAAGGTTCCTCGCTCATTCTCAGGCACGTAGATCCAGGTGTGCACCGGTCAACCGGAGCATTTTGAATGTGTCGGCATATTCGACGCCGAGCGCGATGCAGGCATCGGGGATAAAGATCCGCGCCTTGGCGTTTGGGTCGGGCCGTTCGTGCGTGACGAGGATGTGCTCATGCTCCTTGGCATACGCGACCAGCAAGTAGTCGGCGACGGTGCCCGTAAACGCAGCGATCGCTGCCGGTGTGAAGTCGCGTGAACTCGCCCAAGTTGTCAGCGGCGCGAAGTGTCGCGTGGTGCCTTGGTCGAGGGGTCGGAAGAAATCAGGGTGCTGCCAAGTCCAATCGGCGAGTTCGTCATTACCGGCCAACAACTCGTCGCGGACTGCCTCGATGCTGCAAGCAAGTTTCTGGTCGTGAGCACGATCCAGCCACGCCCAGAAGCCGGGAGCGATATCGAAGGCGTAATACCGGTTCTTCGCCTCGATGAGCACATTCGTGTCCAGTAGGTACATCACGCCACCCCGAGTTCCGCGGCGAGATTCCTGAACGTCTCGTGCTTCTTCGTCCCAAGCAGCCGGTAAGCATCACGAAATCCCGTTGCTCCCTCGAATGCGCTAGAGATCACAGCGCGAGCGAACTGGCGGCTGAGTCGCAGTGGCTGAGTGTAGTAGTAGTTCCCTCCTGTTGCTTCTCCACGTCGATTTGCAAGGATCGCTCTCAGACGCTCAAGCTCTTCGTCGTAGAGTTGCTCGAAGGTTCCCCAAGTGAGCAGCCGAGCGGCGAAGAGCTGTTTGAGTACGACGAGAGTGCTCACACGGTATCGGCTCGCAAGCCGCTCCAACTCTGCGACTGTCGGGTGACCGCGGTAGTCACTGCGAAGGAAGGCCTGTGGAACGAGCACCTCGGCAGCGACCTGGTTGCACCACAACTCGGCTTCCTGACCGTGGTCTGCATTCATTGCAGCATCAGACAACGCGCTCTCGCCAAGCCAAATATGAGCAAGCTCATGGATCATCGTGAATATCTGAGCGGCCTTCGTATCGGTACCGTTGACGAAGATCAACGGGGCAATCGGGTCCGCGAGTGCAAAGCCTCGGAACTCCTCTGGGCGGAGAACCCTGTGCGTGTTCGCGCCAACGATCCCGCTTACCATAACCAGCACCCCGATTGCTTCGATGCGGTCGATGAGGCGGCGTAGCGCATCCTCCCAGTTGCTAAACACTGCGCGGTCAGCGACATCGAAGTTCAGCAAGTTGCGGATACGATCGGCCACGAGAGCGGGGCTGTCATCAGTTGTCGCGGCACCAACGAACTCAAGTGGCGTGTGGCCTTGCTCGACAGCGTAGGCCCGGTACCACTGCTGGCGATCTTGGCAAATGTAGATCGCATCGAGCATGTCTGCGGACGGACGAGCCACCCCGGCGTTACCGAGCGTGCGCAAGTCGGGTATGGGAACTTCCTCGTCGGGCGGTTCCGCCAAGAAGAGCATGCCAAGAGGTGTGTGCGTGTCGCTGGCGAACTTCTCAAGCTGCTTGAGCGTCGGTTGCCGACCAGCGACCCACTCGTCGAGCTTAGGAGCGCGTCTGCCGACCGTCTCGTCGTCCCACCCGGCCCGCTCCACCGCCCAGTGGAGAAGATCGGGAGCAACTGCTACCCGAACAGTCACGCGGATCACCTCCTTAAACGCTCGCGGAGTCGGCCTTCGAGACTCTTCGTACGATTCTACGGTGACCTACTGACACTCCCCGAGAGCCCCGCCGAGGGGCCAGCAGCCGCCAAGATGCAACCCACCCCGCAGGTGCGAGGCAAACTCGTCCTGCCTGCTTGGTACCGCGGTGAGGCACCTCTCGGCGAGCCCCCGCTCAGAGAATGCCATGGTTCGAGATGCTTGATCTGCGATGTCCACGCGTCTTGCAGATCAAGGTCCGTACTACTCTGTATGGAATAGATCTCGGTGGTCAGAGGCCGCTCGACGGCGAGGAGTGTGGTGAGGGTGGTGGAGAAGCGGCGGGGGCCGGGGCGTCCGGCGTATGACTCGAAGCAGAGGCTCGTGTCCGCGACATGCCAGCTACTGTCGGAACGCGGGTTCGACGAGATGAGCCCGGTGATGATCCAGCAACGCTCGGGCATCGGCCAGGGCAGCATGTACCACCACTTCCCCGGCAAGGGGAAGGAGGGGCTCGCACTCGATGCGATCAGTCACATGCGGGCGAGCACCCTCGCGTTCCTCGACGGCGCCCCCGCACCTGGCAACGCCGAGGTCGATGCGGTGCGTGAGCACATCGTCGACGCGCTGGATCGTTTGTTCGACCGCCGCGAGGGCCAGGCGCTGATCCGGCTCATGGCTGACGGGGTGGCCGGGGCGATCAAACCGCTCGCGCAGGCGACAGAGGACTGGTGCGACGACATCCACGCGGCAATCGTGGTGATGCTCCGCGCCGACGACCCGAGCGAAGACCCCGAGGTGGCCGATTCGGCTGCCGGCTTCCTCGCTCCTGAGTTCGAGCACCTCGCTGAGGAGCTGTTCACGTGTGTTTTGTCAAATCTTCTTGAGCCGGATGTGCAGGAAAACTGAGCCACCCGCGCGGCTCAATTTGAGCCATATGCGCAGCCCCGCCAGCTCGTCTGCCCTGTGTTGAATTGTTGTTTGCGCCGCTCGGGCTATTTCATCGTGGCGTTCGCGACCCTGTACGAGCCTCCCTTGAACCTCACCATCCGTCCGTGGTGAACGGTCCGGTCGATGATCGCGGCGGCCATCTGGTCATCCCCGAAGACCTGCCCCCACCTGGAGAACTCAAGATTCGAGGTGTACACGATGCTGCGTTTCTCGTACGCGTCAGCGATCACCTGGAACAGCAACCTCGCCCCCTGGTTATCGATCGGGAGATACCCGAGCTCGTCAATGATGATCAGCTCGTGCCGACCGATCTGGGTCAGCTGCTTCTCCAGCATCCCCGCGGCGGCGGCCTGTCGAAGCTGCGCGACGAGCGCGGCCGCGGTCGTGAATTTCACCCGGACCCCTTCCTGGCAGGCCCGGTACCCGAGCGCGATCGCGAGATGAGTTTTCCCGGTACCCACGTCGCCGTAGAACACGAGGTTCTCTCTGCTGTGGACGAACTCGAGGTTCTCGAGTTGGGGCCTTCCCCAGTCCGGGGGCCAGTGCACGTTCTGCCAGTCATACCCCTCCAGAGATTTCAGTACGGGGAACCCGGCCTGACGGACCAGGCGCGCCCGTTTCGAAGACTCCCGTGACTGCTGCTCCTGAGTGAAGAGGCGGTGCAGGAACCTGCGCTGGCTCGCGCTCGCTTCCTCCACGACCGGATGGAGCACACTCTTGGTGAACGGGAGCGGTCAAGTCCCGTGGAGTGGTGTAACGAATGATCTTCAAGAAACTGGTCAAGTTATGCGCTTAACGCCAGTGGGAGCCCAGTGACCACCTCCTCCTCGGAGATCTCTGGCACCAGGGAGAGCCGGCAGCGTGCAAGGACCTCGAGACCGAGATAGCGTCGCCCCTCAGCCCACTCATCAGACTGCTCTGCAAGCACTGCCCCGACCAGTCGGGTGATCGCGTCCCGGTTCGGGAAGATCCCCACCACGTCAGTGCGCCGCCGGATCTCACGATTCAATCGTTCGTTCGGGTTGTTCGACCAGATCTGCTGCCACACATCTTTCGGATACTCAGCGAACGCGAGAATGTCCGCTCGAGCTTCGTCGAGGTGTTCGTGCACATTGGGGAGCTTCTCGGCCACGTAGTCCAGGAGCCGGTCGAACTGGGCTCCGACACTTGCTGTGTCGGGTTGGTCGTAGACAGAATGCAGCATCGCTTTCACTGCCGGCCACATCGACTTCGGGCACACCGTCATCAGGTTCGCCGCGTAATGGGTGCGGCAGCGCTGCCACGACGTCCCGGGGAAGTTTGCCCGCATCGCTTCCACGAGGCCAGCGTGCGCGTCAGACGTGATGAGCTTCACCCCGGTGAGGCCGCGAGCGACGAGGTCTGCGAAAAACGTGTTCCATGCCATCGTGGTCTCCGCGGTCGCGACTTGCATCCCCAGGACTTCCCGATACCCGTCAGCGTTCACCCCGGTCGCGACGAGCAAGACAGTGTTGATCACGCGCCCGCCCTCAAGAACTTTCATCGTGAGCGCGTCACACGCGACGAAGGTGAAGGGCCCTGAGTCGCCCAGGGGCCTCGTGCGGAACTCGCGCACGTGCTCGTCCATATCTGCGGCCATTCGGGAGACTTGCGACTTCGACAGGGAATGGATGTCGAGGGTCTTCACGAGCTTGTCCATCCGCCTTGTCGAGACGCCGGCGAGGTAGGCGTCAGCGACGACGGTGATCATCGCGGCTTCGGAGCGTTTGCGGCGTTCGAGGAGCCACTCGGGGAAATACGTGCCCTGCCTCAGCCTCGGGATCGCGACGTCTATGGTTCCCACACGCGTGTCGAGTTCACGGGTGCGGTAACCGTTGCGGGAATTCACTCGGTCAGCAGAGGGCTTGCCGTATTCGGCGCCGCAGACCTGGTCTGCTTCGGCTGAGAGGAGCGTGTTGATCATGGATTGCAGCAGGGTACGCATGAGATCTGGCGAGGCGTCGCCGAGGGCTTGGGTGAGGACGGTGGCAGGGTCGACAATAGAGGGAGTGGTCATCGGTGTGATGCCTTTCGAGTGGGATGTGAAGGTTTCCTCGAAGGTGTCCCCGGTGGCCACGCTGGTCTTTCAGCGGGCCGGTTTGTCCCGGGCTCGTTACACCACTGTGACGCTCGGCGAGTGGTCGCGGTGCGGTCGGGTGGCCCGCTGATCCAGCAAGCCACCCTGACCATGCCTACGCGAGCGATCGCTTGCGACTGCGGGCCACCGCGAACGCGGTGAGGGCGAGGCCGGCGAGGCCCCAGACCGCGAGAGCGAAGGCGGCGCCACCTACCCCGCTCGCGCCCATCGCGACGGCCTGGAAGCCCTCGAAGAGCGCCCCGATCGGGCTGCCGTCGCCGATCGCCTGCAAGAGCGGCGGTGCGGTCGAGATAACCCCGATCGCAAATGCCACGACGAGCAGCGCGAACGAGACGAACCTGCCGAATCCCCCGAAGAGCGCCGAAAGCCCCTGGTTCACGAGCGAGAAGGCAACGCCTGCAAGTAGCGCGAGCCCGAAGAAGCCGAGCCCTTGCGAGAAGTTGTAGCCAAGTAGTACGGGCAGGATCGCTCCGACCACCGCGCCCTGCAGCGCGCCGAGCCCGGCCGCTGGCAGCGCGCTGCGCAGCGTGACGTAGCCGACGCCGCGCGCGGCCTCGCGAGTGCGACGCCAGAGCGGGGCGAGCACGAGGAACGACGCGAACGCACCCGCCCAGAGGGCGATGCCCGCGAAGAGCGGCACGCCCGAGGCATTGAACAGCTCGTCGCTGGCGCCCTTCGCCTCAACGGGTCGGGTTGCGATTTCGCCGAGGCGATCCCGCTCGCTCTTCGTGTAGTTCGGAATACCGTTTGCGGCCTCGTGCAAACCCTCGGCGAGCGAGGTGGTGCCATCTGCCGCCTGGTGCGCACCCGTTGCGAGTTCTCCCACTCCTGCTGCGAGCTGAGAGGTGCCGGCCGCGAGGGTCGGCGTGCCGGCCGCAAGCTCGGCGGCTCCGCTGGCAAACTGTGTCGCTCCGGCAGCCAACTGCTCCGCACCGCCTGCGAGCTTTGCCTGGCCATCTGCCGAAGCCCGCACGCCCCCGCGAAGCGCTTCACCTGCCCCGATCAGCTGCCCCAACTGGCCTTGCATCACCGTTAGCTCATCAATTGCCAGCTGCAGCTGATCAAGCACATCTTGTTTTGCGGCTCCGCTCGGTGGCGGAATGACATCGTTGTTGAATAGGTCGTACAGTGTCTGCAGCTGGGTGACCAACTGGGGCGCAGTTGATTGCAGGCCGCCGAGCACGCCGTTGGCACCTCCCACATAGATGTCTGCGAGTCCGGCCAGCTGCGCTTCCCCTTCGGCCGCCATCTTGGTGCCAGCGGCGAGGTCGGAAACACCGCCAGCCAGTCCAGCCGCACCGCTCGACAACGCCGAGGTGCCCTCGGCGAGCTGCTGCGTGCCGTTCGCGAGTTCGCTCGCACCGCTCGCGAGCTGATCGGCGCCGCTTGCGAGCGCCTGCCCGCCATTTGCGAGCTGGGTGGCACCGTCGGCAGCCTGGCCAACACCCTTGCCGATTTCGGTCATGCCGACGAAGATACCGCCGACAAACTGTGAGCCGAGCTGCTCGTTCAGCACGCTCGTCGCGGTCGTCGTCACAATGCCCGAGAGCGCTGCATCAAGCAGCCTGCCACGCTCGCTCGTCTCAATGTCGATCGTCGCGGTCTTTGCCTTCGACACATCGCCCGATGCCGCCTCAGATGACGAGGTCGCCGCCGCCGAGAAGTTCTTGGGGATGGTCACGACGGTCGAATAGCGCCCGTCACGAAGGCCGGCAGCCGCGTCATCCTCATCTGTGAGCTGCCACGTGAAGTTCGTCTCGGCATCACCGTCGATCAGCTCGGCAGCAAGCACGCGCCCGAGCGGTACGAGCTGGCCGTCGACCGTGACCGGCTCGTCGAGGTTAACGACTGCGGAAGTCACGGTATCGAGGCGCTCGGTCGGGTTCCAGAGCCCCCACAGCAGCACTCCCGCCGCGGTGAGCGGCACGAGCAGCAGCCCGATAATCGTGCGCCAGTTCACGGCGCGACCGCCCCGCAGTCGGTTCATTTGCGCGCTCATCGTGCGCCCTCCTCTGAGGTAGCTAGGGATGCGGGGGCGGCGCCGGCAAGAGCGGGCTCCGCCGCACCCGAGTCGGTCGCCGCCGCAGACCGCGCCAGTGGCTCCAGGAGCACCGCCCCTCGCGGCGCGACAGCCTCGGCCTGCTGACGTGAGCCGAGCACCACGAGCGTCGCAGCTTGATTCGAGACAACGAACGCCTCGAGCGCGGCAGGTCGAACGGGCTGTGCAGCAGCGCCCCGCAGGTCGAGCACGAGCAGCTCTGGTGCGTCGGCGATCGCCTCACCGAGTGTGTCGAGCGTTGCCCAAGCCGAGCGGGTGCGCAGAGACGACGCGCGCTCGGGTAGCAGCAAGTCTGCCACCTTCAGCGTGCCGGTCTTCATCACGCCGCGACCCGAAAGCACCGCCGCGAGCGCCGCCGACCGGGCGTCGGCCGGGTCGAGCACGAGCACCTCGCCGGCGCTCACCCGCAGCTCGGGCACCCTGCCCACCTGCGGCAGGGTGAGGTCGGCGCTGGCGATCCTCGCATTTGGGTTGTCGGCTGGCCACGAGGCGTGCGCGAGTTCGCGTGCCAGGCCTTCGCCCTCAACGTCGAATGCCGGCAGCAACTTATCGAGCCAGCGCGGCATGCGCCACGCGCGGTCACCGAGCAGTTGCAGCACCGCGGGCACGAGCGTCATGCGCACGATAAACGCGTCAACGAAGACGCCGACCGCAAGCCCGAGCGCAATCACCTTGATCGACGGGTCGCCTTCGGGCACAAAGGCCGCGAACACCGCAAACATGATGATCGCCGCGGCGGTGACCACGCGGCCCGATCCAACGAAGCCTCGTTTGATCGCCGAGCTGCTATCTGAACCGTGCACGACTTCTTCGCGAATGCGCGAAACGAGAAAGACTTCGTAGTCCATCGCAAGGCCAAAGAGCACGCCCATCAAAAGGATCGGCATGAAGCTCAACACGGGGCCGGCGTGGTGCACGTTGAACGCGTCTGCGAGCCACCCCCACTGAAACACCGCGACGACCGCGCCGAAGGCCGCGCCGACCGAGAGCACGTAGCCGAGGGTCGCCTTGATCGGCACCCAGACCGAACGAAACACCATGGCAAGCAGGATCAGCGAGAGGCCGACCACGAGCACGCCGAAGGGCACGAGCGCTTCGAGCAGCAACTGCGACACATCGATGCCGACTGCAGTGAAGCCGGTGACCGCGAGGCTGACGCCGTATTTGTCGAGCCACTCGTCGTGGTGCGCGCGCAGCTCGGTGACGAGCGCGGCGGTGCTCTCCGACTGCGGGCCTTCTTCTGGCACAACCTGAATGATGCCGGTGTCGGCGCCCTGGTTCGGGGTCGCGAGCGGCACGTCGGCGACGCCCGGAATCTTGCGGATCTCGTCTGCCAGCTCGTCCATGAGGCCGAGCGGGTCTGTGCTCGAGATGATTGATCCAGTGAGCAGCAGCGGGCCGTTCGCGCCCTCGCCGAAGTGCTCGCCGGTGAGCTCGTAGGTGACGCGAGCGGGGTTGTCTGCCTCGAGCGTCTCGGCGCCGGGCAGCGCGAGGCGCAGGTCGAACGCCGGAATCGCGGCGATACCGAGCGCGACGAGCACGGTCACGACCGTGATGAGCGGCTTCGCAGTGACAGCCTTCACCCAGCCGCCGAAGAAGCGGTCGGCCTTCGACGGCTTCACGGCCGGTTTCACGGCGGGCGTCTCGCCTGCCGCGGTACCTTGTGCGTCGACCTGACCACCGGCCTGAACGTCACCCTGCTGCAGCGCCCGACGCTGCTTGCGAGACAGAATCTTCATTCCCGCCATCGCGAGCACGGCGGGGGTGAGCGTCACTGCGATGAGCACGGCGATTGCGACGCCCGCCGCAGCCGCGACGCCGAGCGAGGTGAGGAATGGAATGCCCGCGACCGAGAGCCCGACAAGCGCGATGATCACGGTGAGGCCAGCGAAAACGACCGCCGAACCGCTTGTGGCTGTGGCGCGGGCGATGCTCTCACGCATCTCGACACCGGCCCGTAGTTGCTCTTGGTGCCGGCTCACGATGAAGAGCGTGTAGTCGATGCCTACAGCGAGGCCAAGCATGAGGGCAAGCATGGGCGTTGTCGATGTCATGTCGATGAACGCGGTGGTGAAGTAGATGCCCGCAACCGAAACTCCGACGCCGAGCATCGCGATGAGCAGCGGCATTCCGGCCGCAACGAGCGAGCCGAGGGTGAATAGCAGCACGAAGAAGGCAATAATCACGCCCACGGACTCGGCAGCCGAGAACCCCGGGATAGCGGTCGAGAACGCATCGCCGCCGTACGACACCTGGGTGCCCTCGGGCAGAACGTCTTGCAGCTGAGTTACCGCTTCTTGTACACCCGCGGTGGTCGCCGCCGGCACGTCACCGGTTGACACCTGCATCTGTATCGTCAGCAGCGCAGCCCGTTTGTCGTCGCTGATCTCGCTCGCGGCCACCTCCGAGAACGGGGTCGAGACGCCGGTGACGGAGTCAAGCTTCTCGAGGTCGACGGCCGCATCTTCGATCTCGGTTTTGAACGGATCGCTGTCGACGCGCGAGCCCTCTGGCGCGACCACGATGATGCGCCCGCTCGTGCCACTGACCTCGGGAAACGTGCGGCCAAGCGTGTCGATTGCGGCCTGCGATTCGGTGCCGGGAATCGTGATGGGCGCGTTGGCACCCTTCGACAGAAAGATGGCACCGGCTCCAAGCAGTGCGAGGATCGCCAGCCAGACGACAAGCACGAGCACTTTGGCGCGGGTCGCTCGGAGCCCAAGAGCGTAGAGCATTGACGACATGCGGGGCCTTTCGACTTCGATACATTTGCGTATCCAACTCAATACAGTAATGTATCGAGCATGTCCGTGGCTGATGAACGACTGAACGTCGGCGACGCTGGCGCGCAGCCGCTCGCCACGAGCGCCAGGCGCCAGGCCACCCGCGCTCGCCTGCTCGAAGCCGCCGCCGAGGCGTTTAGGGAAGAGGGGCTGCAGGGCGCATCGGTCGAGGCGATCTGCACCCGGGCCGGCTTCACCCGGGGCGCGTTCTATTCGAACTTCGAGAGCAAGGAGCAGCTCTTTCTCGCCCTGCTCGAGCGAGAGTTCGTCCGCCGCACTGCGCACCTGAAGACCCAGGCGACCGCGCTCGAGCCCGAGCTGCGCGAGTGCGGGCCCGCACTCGAACCCGGTCAGGTGGCCGCCTACATCGTCGACTTCTTCATGCCAGAAACCGACGCGACCACCTGGTTCGTGCTCGAGACCGAATTTCTGCTGCTCGCCATGCGCGACCCCTCGATCGCGCGCGACTACCGCGACTTCATGGTGCGCTTCTACGCCGATATTGCCGAGGCGGTTGCGCACGTGATCGGCGTTGCAGGCAGGCGTTTCACCCTGCCCGCCGAGCGTGCGATCCCACTGCTCAGCAGCATCTACGAACGCGAGCTGCGCACGGCCGCCCTCTCGGGGTCAACTTCGATCGGCAGCTTCGACGGGCTCGGCAATCAGCTCGCCGAGCTGCTGTTCGCCATCACGGAGCCGCTGCCGGGCAACGATTGATCTTCGCCTATGCCGCGAATGCGGTGAGCGCGGTCGCAGTCACAACCTCAACCATCAGTCAAAATGAAACAAAATTTAGCAGATTTTTTGTTTCATTTTGTTTCATTGCGACCGTCTGCCTCAAAACCGAGCTTCGCAAGCTGCACCCCGAAGTCGGCGACTGGCACCCAGATTGCAGGCCTCGTTCTCGGCAGCCTCGCGAGCAATCCCAGCTGCTCGAGTTGCTTGAGATCGTTGCGCGCCGTCTGTTCTGTCACTCGATAGTCGCGCGCGAGAGCTCGCGCCGCGATGCTCCCCGTCTCACCCTGCGAAAGTGACTCGAGCACTCTGGCTTGTCGGAAGTTCAGAACGTCAGATGCGCCTCTGAGCGCTTCTCGCACCCGCAGGTTCTCGGCGCGCTGTCGCTCGATGAAGGCATCGAGCTCATCGAGCGCACGCTCAAACACTCGCAGCTGGTGCAGCACGAAGTAGGTCAGATCGCCCTCATCATCTTCCGAGTATTCATACGCGTCACCATACTGGCCCGGGGCCTTTCTGAGAATCGCGGAAATCGCCGCAAACTCGGCAAGCCAGTAACCGTTGTGCAGCACCGACCAATAGAACGCCGCTCGGGCGGTTCGCCCATTTCCGTCTGCAAAATAGTGGTCGTAGCCGAACATGAAGTGAGTGATGATCGCCCGCACCACAGGAGGTAGGTACGGAGCGTCAGCCACAGCGCCATTGGCGAACCGGCAAAGCACTTCGAGTCGGCCCGGCAACTCCTCTGCAGCGGGAGGTACGTGCACGCACATGTCACCCGCCATCACAACGACCCGCGCATCTTCGGGGCCCTGCAGCCTGCCCTCCTGCGTGGGATCTTCGAGGGTGCCTTCCGTGAGGGTCCGATGCAGTTCAAGCACGAACTCGGGAGTGAGATCTCTTGAAGCGGCCTGCTTCGCTCGACCCATCGCAAGGTAGTTACCCAGAATCATCATCTCGGAGTGATCCTTTGGCTTGCGGCCGCTGTCGATCATCTCTGCAGCTACGCGACGCGTGGTCGAGGCCCCCTCAAGCTGGCTCGAGCGGATTGACTCCTCTACCAATGAACGGACCAAATAGAGATCCGCCGAAGCCGCATTGAGCTCGTTCTTCCCACCACCGATCATGCCCCCGGCACGACGAGCGATTTCTTCCGAGAGCCGCAACACTTCGTCATTCAAGGTCACCCCAAACGGCGCTCCGGCTTTATCAAGAAGAGGTAGGGTGCGCCTCTGGGTGTTGCGTTGCATCTTGATCGCGAACCACCACTCGTCAGCCGACCAATTGGCCGGGGGCTTGCGACGTGAGAGTTGGTCCCAGTGCATGTATCGGGAGTCGTCGACACTTGCGGACGACATCAACTCAATGACACGCTGCGGATCACGCTCCAAAAGGCGTTGTTGAAGCGCGGCAAAATCTGGTGCGCGGTTTCTGAGGGGCACGCTTCCACGTTAAACCAAACGAAACAAAATTTCATCAAAATTTTGTTTCGTTTTGATTCGGCTGCGGAAGGCTGAGAAAAGCCGCGCGAGGATGCGCAAAGCCGAGCAAGCCCCGCCTCACCCCACTTCGTCTGACAGCGCCCCCTTGCGCGTCATCACGCCCCACTCGCTCTCGGCCCCGCGACGGCCGCGCCAGATGCCCCTGATCTGCCAGATGAAGGTGAACGGCCGATAGAAGAGCGGCTCCAAGAGGCTCGTCAGCAACAGCATCAGCACCTCGCGCCGCGACACATAGAGCCGCATCCACAGCATCTGCACGATGATTGCGAAGATGCCCACGATCGTCGCGAGCCCCACGCCGGTGATCGCCAGCAGCAGCACCGCGCCCGGCGACACCCAGCCCGTCACGAGACCGGTGACCGAGATGAGAAAACCGAATACCGCGAGAAACGGGGCGATGTACTCATAGGCGAGCAGCCACGGCATCGCCAGCATGCCGAGCACCCGGTAGCGAGGGTTGTACATCATGCGCCGATACTTCGAGAGAATCTCGTCGAGCCCCTGCGCCCAGCGAATGCGCTGTGTGCGCAGCTGGCCCAGCTCAGAGGGCACCTCTGTCCAGCAGATCGCACGCGCGTCAAAAACCACGCGGTATTCGACCCCGCGCTTGACACAGTCGGAGTGCACCGCGAGCAGCAGGTCTGCGTCCTCGGCGAGCGAGGCCCCGGTCAGGCCACCGACGCGCAGCACCGATTCGCGACGGTACAGGCCGAATGCCCCCGAGATGATCGTCAGCCCGTTGCGCCTCGCCCAGCCCGTACGCCCGAGCACGAATGCCCGCAGGTATTCGACAAGCTGAAAACGCTCGAGCCACCCCTTCGGCAGCCAGCTCATTGTGGGGTTGCCGCCGTGAAAGCTGATGCCGTTCGCCGGCAACACCGTGCCGCCAGAGGCGACGATCGAGGGGTCATCCATGAAAGGCACGACGAGCCGCAACAGCGAGTCCGGCGCAAGCATCGAGTCGGCATCGATCATGCAGACGAGCTCGCCCTTGGCGACCCGCAGCGCGGTATTGACCGCGTCGGCGCGACGGCCAATGCTGCGCTTCTGAATCACCCGCAGCGTGCCATCCGCGGTCTCGAACTCGCTCAGCGACTCACCCAGCTGCGGCACACGCTCGTCTGGGTGCGAGGGCCTGCGCTGGCGCAGCCCGTAGCGGTTCGCAAGCACATCGAAGGTGCGATCGGTCGAGCCATCGTCTACGACGAGAATCTCGAGCGCTGGGTAGCGCAGGTGCCGCAGCGAGTCGACCGCAGCAGCGATGCCCGCTTCTTCGTTGTGCGCCGGCACGATGACCGACACCAGCGGCGCGAGGGGGTTCGAGAACGTCTCGATCTCTTCGAACTTGTGCGGCCAACGCGTTTCACGCGCGATCTGCACCGCAGCGATCATGACGATCCAGACAGTGCCGACGTGATAGATCAAGTAGTACACGGCCAGCACCAGCGTGATGATCGTCAGGGTGAACATGAACTCAGTCACAGCGCATCACCCTCCTCGTCAAAGTCAAGCATCTGCTCGCTCGGCACCGTCCCGCAGCTCATGAGCGCCTGTTCGATCAGCGCGAGTTCGTGCGCGCCCCGTTCGGCCGTATCTGCCGACTGCAGTGCCGCCCGCAGCAGCGCCATCGAGCCTGGGGCAGCGAGCCGATCCAGCGTTTCGATCGCGGCCAGCCGAACGCTTTCGTCGGGATCATCAAGCAATGTTTCGACCGGCTCGCGAAGGCTGTGCATTTCGAGGATCCCCACACTCGCTGCGGCGACGCGCCTCAGGGGTGCGGAATCCGAGCGCATCCCGCCCGCAAGCGGTGCCCCGTCGCGGGGATAGATTCGCAGGATCGACATCATGCCGATACTCGGAGCAAGCAGGTCTAGTTCGATCGCACGCAGCACGGGCGACACGGCCACCTCCGTGCCCGCATAGCCAAGCACACGAGCCACACCCGACCGAACTCTTAGGTGCAGATCCGCGAGCAGCGGTAGCGTGGCGGGCATCGCGGCCTCACCCTTCATGAGCAACAGCAGCACGGCCCCGCGCAGCCGCTGGGCGGCCGAACGACTGCCCAGCCACTCCTGCGCATCGCCCTCGAAGCCCCACCGCAGCAGCCAATCGGCGAGTTGCCGATACTCCTGCCCGATCAGGTTCGAGAGCAGGTGCACCGCGAGGTCGGCTACCTCACGCCGGGCGGCCCGCCGGGCGGGTGCGGGATCCCCCGCCCCCTCCGATGCGAGGATCAACATATCGAGATACTTTTCGCGATTCGCGCTCGCCCGCCTGGCCTTCGCGCGCGAATACGCGACGGCTACAAGCAACAGCAGCAGGGCAAGCACGAACGGGCCCGCGCACACGAGCACCGTCACGAGCACGAACTCGCTCAACCTCAAGGTGAGCATGACGGCTATATCTGTTGCTCCAGCGCTTGAAGGCTCGCGAGCAGGTCGGTCGCCGCGAACGGTTTCACCAGGTAGTCATCTGCCCCCGAGTTGCGCGCGCGAATGCGGTCACCCTCTTGCGAGCGCGCGGTCAGCATCAGAATCTTGATCCCGCTGAGCTCCGGATCTTGACGCACCCGCTGGATCAGCTCGATGCCGCTCATCTTCGGCATCATCCAGTCGATCACCGCGATCGCGGGCGGGAACTCCTTCATGAGAGCAAGGCCGGCAACGCCGTCAGCGGCAGAATGCACCTCGTAGTCTGCGCGGCTCAGCCGTCGACACAGCAGACGATTCAGATCTGCATCGTCTTCGATTACTGCGATCCTCGTCAAAGTATTCCCCACTCATACTCACACCCTATAGAGTCTCCCTCATCACAGCATATTGGAGGTACACGTGCGCCGCGAGAGCCTGACTGTGATCTTCCGAAACTCAGCAGACGGGCGCCGGCTGCTCTTTATCGTGCTGCTGCTTGCGCTTTCGTTTCTGCTCAGCATCATCATGAGCTCGCTGCGGTTTCCGGGATCACCGACGGCACCCTGGTCGCCCACGAGCGGTTTGTCGGTGCTCGCGGCACTCAGCGCGCGCAGAAAGCACTGGCTCGTGTTGCTGTGGGTCATGATTCTGACCGCGGCCGCGTACATGATCACGGGCACCGAGTGGTGGGTCTCGCTATGCTTCGGGCTGGCGGGCGCAGCCGAGACACTCGTGGTGTTGGCAATCATGCGCGGGCATCACAGCGTCGAGTGGAGCTCGCGATCCGGCTGGGTGGTGCGGTTTGTGAGCGCCGCGGTGCTTGGCGGCATGATTGGCGGCGCGGTCAAAGCGGGGACACTCGCGCTTGAGCACATGGCGTTCTTGCCGCACTTTCTTTCGGTCTCTGCCTCGCACATGAGCGCCATCATTCTGATCGGCGGTTTCGGGATCGTGCCGTTCAACACGTTCCGGGTTCGGTGGGTTGGCGAGCTCTTGGTGCAGCTGGCAGTGCTCGCGTTGACACTGTTGGCCGCCTTTTATCCGGGCCAAGATCAGCCCTTCGCGTTCCTGCTTTTCCCGGTGCTGGCCTGGGCCGCCCTGAGATTCGGCGTCGCCGTCGTGCTCATCGAGGTGACGTGCGTCAGCATCGCTTCCGTGGTGCTCGGGGCCTTCGGGGGCGGTTCTTTCGCGCACGCAGCTGCCGGCGCGCCAGTGCTGTTCATGGGCCTGAACCAGCTCTTCACACTCTCGCTCAGCGTGTCGATGCTGCTGCTCGCGACCCTGCAAGACGATCACAACTCGATGCTGCACCACCTTCGCGCGCGCGAGAAGCTTCTGCAGGGGTCGCTCATTTCGACGAACGGCGGGTTTCTGCTGCTCGAACGCGAGGATGGCGGGCGCTTCACGATGGTCGAAGAGAACCCTGCGTTCGAGCGATTGATGCCCGACTGGACGCTGCAGGTGCACCAGGACGGGAGCCGCTCAATCGCGCCCGAAATCGCCGCGCTGCCCGGCGTGGCGCATGCCAGCGAGAAGGAGTGGCAGGGTGGCCTGCTCTGGAATGATCGACAACTCATGATCCGCGTGGCCCCGGTCGGTGACGATCGCAGCGCACTGCTCATTCAAACCGTCGATGTCACCGAGGAGCGGCGAACCGAAGAGGCAATGGCGCAGGCGCTCGCTCACGAACGCGAGCTCACGCGGGGGATGCGCAAGCTCAACCTGCAGAAGGACGAGTTCATCGCGTCGGTGAGCCACGAACTGCGCACCCCGGTCACGAGCATTCTGGGGTATGCCGAAGAGCTCGAGTTGTCAGACCTCAGCGAAGAGGATCAGGAGCTGCTTGAGGTGGTCACCCGCAACGCTCGCCGCCTCGCAGAGCTCATCGACGATCTGCTAACGCTCTCGATAACGAGCGAGGCGGCGCCGTATGTGCCCGTCGACGTCGACGTGACGCAGACGGTGCAGCAGGCGGTGTCTGACCTTTCGCGGGCCGCGATAGAGAAGGGCGTCACGCTGATCGCCATCGCGTGCGAGCCCCTCGTAGTTCCGGCCGAGCCGCTCTGGCTGCACCGAGCGATCTCGAACCTCATCTCGAACTCCGTGAAGTTTTCGCGGCCCGGGGATTCTGTCACGGTGAGCGTTTCTGAGAGTGACAGTGAGGCGATCATCGAGATCGTCGATACGGGACCGGGCATCGATCCCGGAGAAATTGGTAAGGTGTTCGGACGCTTCTACCGCGTGGTCGGCACCGGCAGCGACTACAAGGAGGGGACCGGGCTCGGGCTGCCCATGGTGAGCGAACTGATGGAACGCATGGGCGGCAGCGTCTGGCTCGACTCAGACGGCAAGAACGGCGTGACCGCAACCGTGCGACTGCCAAAATGACCACGCTTACACATATTTGATCGAAGGAGCCGTCAGTGCGCTCGGCCGTGAACACCCAAGCCGCGAGCATCATGCTTGTGCTCTGCCTCCTGTGGGGCGCGCAGCAGGTAGCCATCAAGGTGACGCTGCCCGATGTGTCGTCAGTCTTGCAGGTGTCGATCCGTTCTGGTGTCGCGGCGGTGTTGGTGTGGCTGGTTGCAAAGCTCGTGTTCAAGGAGCGCTGGCAGCACCGGGCCCTGCTGCCTGCCGGAACCCTTGTCGGCGTCTTGTTTGCCGCAGAGTTCTGGTTCGTGGCCGAGGGCCTCAACCGCACGACGGCCTCGCACATGTCGGTATTTCTCTACACCGCGCCGATCTGGGCGGCGGTCGGGCTGCACCTCAAGATTCCCGAGGAACGGCTTTCGGGTCGGCAGTGGATCGGCATCGCCACCGCGTTTCTCGGCATCGCAGTCGCGTTTCTCGTGCCGTCAATCGGAGATGGATCAGCGAGCCTCACGCCAGAGATGCTGCTCGGCGACCTGCTCGCCCTCGCGGCCGGCGCCGCGTGGGGGCTCACGACCGTGGCGGTTCGTGTGAGTAGGCTCAGCGAGGCGCCACCAACGCAGACGCTGTTCTACCAGCTCGCGATTTCGTTTGTGCTGCTCACGGTGGTCACGGTGCTCATCGGGCAACTGCACTTCGTGAGCACGCCCACCGCCTGGCTCAGCCTGGGCTTCCAGGCTGTCGTGATCGCGTTCGGCAGCTACCTCGTCTGGTACTGGCTGCTGCGCAGGTACCTCGCAGCCAGGCTCGGGGTGCTGACCCTGCTCACCCCGATCTTTGGGGTGCTCGCCGGGGTGTTTCTGCTCGGCGACCCGCTCACGCCGGGCTTTATCGCGGGGTCGCTCCTCGTGCTCGCTGGCTTGCTCATCGTAAACCTCAGAGGGCGCACATCAGGTTCGGGCGGTCGAGCGAACACTGCCACCTAAGATCGCCGCGTGCCGGGCATTCTGAACGTCCGGAGAGGCAGCATGGACTACCGGGATCACGTGTCGCGCGTCGCGCGACACTGGTCGCCCCGATGAGGTCGAGTGGCATACGGCTCGTGTGGTCTGCACTGCGTACGAGATATGCGTTGCGTGCGAGATTTTCAGCCAGAATCTCGCACATATTGCATATCTCGTACGCAATGCAGTGATGACATGCAGAGCTCCCGAAGTCGGATGACGCGGAGAGTCCCTGGACTCCAAAAGTTGCGTTCATTCAACGGCTCCGCACCGGTCACCCCGTTCCAGACGACTTCAAGAAGACCCTCGCCGCCCAGATGCGGGAGACGCGTCTAGAGTAGGAGTGTGCTGCTTTCAGACCGAGACATCAAAGCCGAACTCGAATCGGGACGCATCGGGCTCACCCCGAGCGAAGCCGAGATGGTGCAGCCGTCGAGCGTCGACGTGCGCCTCGACCGCTACTTTCGCCTCTTCGACAACCACAAGTATGCGGTGATCAACCCCGCCGAAGAGCAGCCAGAGCTGACCAGGCTCATCGAGGTAGACCCTGCCGAGGGCTTCATTCTGCACCCGGGCGAGTTCGTGCTCGGCTCAACTTACGAGAAGGTGTCGCTGCCAGACGACATCGCGGCTCGCCTCGAAGGCAAGAGCTCGCTCGGCCGGCTCGGCCTGCTCACCCACTCGACGGCCGGGTTCATCGACCCTGGGTTCGAGGGGCATGTCACCCTTGAGCTCTCGAACGTCGCCACTCTGCCGATTCGCCTGTGGCCGGGCATGAAGATCGGCCAGCTCTGCTTCTTCAAGCTTTCTTCGCCAGCCGAACGACCCTATGGTTCGGGCGCCACCTACTCGCGCTACCTGGGGCAACGCGGCCCCACCGCATCGCGCTCGCATCAGAACTTTCACCGCGCTGACGTGACCGTGACCGACGAGGGCGCGCTCGGCGGCTGATCGCCCCGCGCCCGCCGCACTCCGTCTTTCGCCGAACCGCACCCGCAAATGCCTCTCAGCCAGTCGCCGCACACGATGCCGATCGACCCGATCTGCCTCGCCGCGCTGCGCTGCTTCGCCGTGAGCGGGTTTCACGGCACCTCGATTCGCCAGATCGCGGCCGAAGCGGGCCTGTCGGTGCCCGGCCTCTACCACCACTACCCGTCGAAAGGCGCGATCCTCGTCGCCCTCTGCGAAGCGGCGATGCGCGAACTGCTGACCGCGTCGCGCGCAGCGATCGCCGCCGGCAGCACAACGCTCGAGCGCTTCGAGCGCCTCGTCGCCTGTCTCGTGCGATTTCACGCAGAGTACGGCGAAATTGCCTTCGTGACCTACAGCGAAATTCGCAGCCTGCCAGACGACGCGCGCGAGCGGCACCTGCAGGCGCGCCGCGACGAGCAGGCCCTCGTGACCGAGCTCGTTGAGCAGGGCGTCGCCGACGGCATCTTCGTTGCGCCTCACCCGCGCGAGGCGGCACGCGCGGTCAGCACGCTCTGCCTCGGCGTCTCGCAGTGGTACCGGGCCGACGGCTCGATGTCGGTGCCCGAGCTCGTCGACGTCTATCTCGAGATCTGCAAAGACACCGTGCGGTTCGTGCGGTAGCCCCTGCCGCTAGGGCTCTGGCGCTACCCGCGGGCGTAGTCGCGCGCGACCTCGAGCAACCGCGGAATCTCGTGCTCGAGCACGGGGGCAAACTCGTCGCCCGGCCGCTCGCTTCGTCGCCAGCGCGTGTAGATCGCCTCGAGAAACACCGAACTCTTCCAGAGCGCGAGCGCCTGGTACCAGGGCAGGCGCGACACGTCGAGGCCGGTGCGAGCCGCGTAGCGATCGGCGATCGCGGCTCGCGTGAGGTACCCGGGTTCGCGCGTGACACCGCTGATCTCCATCACCGAGCCCGGGGAGTCGGCGTCGCAGTAGGTCGCGGTGAGATAGCCGAGGTCGGCAAGAGGATCGCCGAGCGCCGCCATCTCCCAGTCCAGCACGGCGGTCACCTTGGCAGGGGCTTCGCGCCCGAACATCACGTTGCCGAGGCGGTAGTCGCCGTGCACGAGCGCGGCGCGCTGGGTCTCGGGGCGGTGCGCTTCGAGCCATTCGCCGAGTTCGGCGACGAGCGGCAACTCGCGCTCGGAGACCTGAGTCGCGAGCCCCGAGAACGTGGCGATCTGACGCTCGAGGTAGCCCTGCGGTCTGCCGAAGTCGGCGAGACCCGCGCGCTCGAGGTCGACGCTGTGCAGCGTGGCGAGGGTGTCGACGAGCGCCTCCGACGTTGCCCTGCGCTGCTCGATGCCGTCGAGCGCCTCCGGCGCCGAGTCGAGCAGAATCTCACCGTCGAGGTAGTCCATCACGTAGAAGGGCACCCCGAGCACCGACTCGTCGGCGCACACCGCGAGAATCTTCGGCACCGCGACGCCGACCTTTGCGAGACCCTGCTGCACACGTGCCTCGCGCAGCATGTCGTGCGTCGAGCGAGGCAGCGGCGGCCTGGGGCCGCGCCGCAAGACGGCCCGGCGATCCTCGCGCTCAATCAGGTACGTGATGTTCGACTGGCCGTCGCCGATGCGCTGCCAGGCCAGCGGGCCTTTGCCGATGCCGTGCTCGTCGAGAAACTCTTGCACTCGATCGAGCACCAGCAGCGGTGGGCGGTCGAGCCCTGCCGCGTCGGCTGCCGTCGCGACCACCTCGACGCCGTCGGGCACGCGAATCATCGCTCGTCCCAGGGGCTGCGGCCTTCGGGGTCAACCCGGTCAAGCGGCTTTTCGCCCGCCTCGATCTCTCGGCGCCTGCGAGATGATGCCCGTTTCGCGATCGCCCACTTGTGGGTTTCGGTCGAGCCGTCGTAGATGCGAAACGGGCGCACCTCTTGAGCGAACTGAGCGAGCGGCAGCTGATCGGTCACGCCGTCACCGCCGCAGAGCTGAATGGATCGGTCGATGATGCGGCCGATCGCCTCGGAGCAGTGCACCTTGGCGATGCTCGACAACTTCTCGCCCGCGCGATGGTCCTCGCCGAGCAACGCCGAAGTGCGGGCGGTGATCGCGATCGAGGTCTCGAGATCGATCTCGTTCAGCGCCAGCAACTCTTGCGCAACGCCGAGCTCCCTTAGCGGGCTGCCGAAGAGCTCGCGCGAATTGGCGCGGTCAAGGGCCGTGTCGTGGGCGCGCTTCGCGAGGCCCAGCCACCGCATGCAGTGGGTAAGGCGCCCTGGGCCGAGGCGAACCTGCGCGTAGGCGAAGCCTTCGCCGGCCTTGCCGAGCACAAGCTCATCGGGCACGAAGAGGTCTTCGATGTGCAGGTGCGGGTGACCGCCCTCGATCGCGCTATCGGTCGCGTGGAGGTCGTTGCCGACGCGCATGCCGGGGGTGTCCATGTCTACGAGAAACATGGTCGCGCCCGCGGGCACGCCTTCGCTATCGACGGCATCGTTCTTCGCCATGAGCACGCAGAAGCTCGCATTCAGTGCACCACTGATGAAGCGCTTGTGGCCGTTCACCCTCCACCCGCCCGCGACTCTCTCTGCGTGTGTGCTGAGGGCGGTGGGGTCCGACCCCGCACCGGGGTGCGGCTCGGTCATGCCGAAGCACGAGGTCACCTCGCCCGCCGCGAGCGGACGCAAGAAGCGCTCTTTCTGAGCCTCGGTCGCGATCTGGCCCAGCATGTGCATGTTGCCCTCGTCGGGCGCCATGCAGTTCAAGACCGCGGGGCCGATCGGCGAATAGCCGGCCTCCATGAAGAGGGCGGGCCAGTGCTCGATCGGCACGCCGAGCCCGCCGTACTGTTTCGAGACATGGAGCGCGAAGACACCGGCAGCCTTGGCCTGGTTCTGCAGCGCCACACGGTCGGCGCGGCGAAGCGAGACACCGGGCCGCGGCTCGGCGGGAATGACGACCTCACGAATAAGGGCTCGAATGCGAAGCCTGAGCGCCTCGTACTCGGCGGGCAGCGCGGCGCTCACGCCGTGCCTCCCGCGCTCAGCAGGCCGCCGTCGAGCGTGAGCGTCTGACCCGTGACCCAGGCCGCGTCGGCCGACGCGAAGTAGACGACCGCGCCCGCGATGTCTTCTGGCACGCCGAGGCGCCCGAGTGGGTACTGCGCGGCGACCTCGGCCTCGCGGCCCTCGTACAACGCCTTCGCGAAGTCAGTCTTCACGACCGCGGGAGCGACTGCGTTCACGCGGATTTCGGGGCCCATCTCGGCGGCGAGCGTCGTGGTCAGGTGCATCACCGCAGCCTTCGTCACCCCGTAGAGGCCGATGCCGGTCGACGGCACCCGGCCGGCGACCGAGGCGAGGTTGACGATGGCGCCGTGCCTGCCTGTAAAGTCGAGCCCCTCGTGATGGTAGGCGGCCTGCGACCAGCCGAGCGTGCCGATCACGTTCACCTCGAAGAGCTTGCGGGCGGCACCGAGGTCGAGATCCATCGCCGGGCCGTAGAACGGGTTGATGCCGGCGTTGTTCACGAGAATGTCGAGGCCGCCGAACTCTGCGGCGACGCGATCCATCACCGCGGCGCGATGGTCGGCATCGTCGGCCTTGCCCGCAACGTAGATCGCGCTGCCCGCGGGCATGCTCGCGACGGCTTCTTGCAGGGCTTCTGCTTTGCGGGCGGTGATGCAGACGCGCGCTCCCTCGGCGACAAGGCGCTGGGCGATGGCGAGACCGATACCCCGGCTCGCGCCGGTGACGATCGCGAGCTTGCCGGCGAGCTTGCCTTCGGGGTTGGTGGCAGTAGCAGTGTTGCCGGTCATGCAGACTCCATTATCTTCGATGGCCTCAGCACCCGCGGGCGCCAGATCTATGCCCAGTATACCCGCACCGAGCGAGCGCTCGGTAGGCGTCTTTCTACGGCTGCCCCGGCTTCAGCTCGACGAAGAGCGCGTGCGCCTCGGCGCAGAGCACTTCACCATGCCAGATCTCGCCGACAAGAAAGCGTTTGCGCCCCTCGATCTGCTCAACCCGAGCGCGCACCGTCAGCGACACATTGACTGGCGTGATCGCCCGAAAGTCCGTCTTCAGGTAGGCCGTGCGCGACGGCGGTCGCTCGAGCCCAGCAGACAAGCGTCCGAGCACCTCGTCGAAGATCAGGGCGACGACGCCGCCGTGCGCCGCACTATTAACCCCCAGATAGAAGTCGCCGATCATCGTCGTGCCGAGAAAGTGATCATCGTCGAGCTCGAGCGTCTCGATCTCGGGCATCATCGCGTGCACACCCGTGTGCTGGCGCCGCCCCCGCCCGAAGCGGCGGTCGACCTCGGGCACCCGGCGATCCTCGGCTTCTTCTCGAAGCCCAGCCAAGGTGTCGCGAAAGACGCCCATCTGCTGCTCATCGAGATCTGCCGCTGCGAACGCGTGCAGAAACCCCTGCAGCTCGCCGATCACCCCCGCGTAGCTCTGGCTGCGCTCGTCGAGACCGGCGGCGAGCCAGCGCAGAATCGCGTCGGCGCCGCTCAGTGATGGTGTGCTCAAGCTACGCGACCTCGAACAGGCCGGCCGCACCCATGCCGCCGCCGACGCACATCGACACGACGACGTAGCGTGCACCGCGGCGCTTGCCCTCGATGAGCGCGTGGCCCGTCGCCCGCGCGCCGGTCATGCCGTAGGGGTGGCCGAGCGCGATCGCACCGCCATCGACGTTCATGAGATCGGGATCGATGCCGAGCGTATCGCGGCAGTAGACGGCCTGCGACGCGAACGCCTCGTTCAGCTCCCAGAGCCCGATGTCGGCGACCGTGAGCCCGTGGTTCGCGAGCAGCTTCGGGATCGCCGTGACGGGGCCGATGCCCATCTCTTCGGGCTTCACGCCAGTGACCGCCATGCCGCGGTAGAAGCCGAGCGGCTGCAATCCACGACGCGAGGCTTCGCCGGCCTCCATCACGACGGCGGCTGCGGCACCGTCTGAGAGCTGCGACGCGTTGCCCGCCGTGATCGTGGGGTTCGCCCAGGGATCGCCGGGCTGCAGCACGGTGCGCAGGCCGGCGAGGCCCTCGGCGGTCGTGGCGCGCAGGCCCTCGTCGTGGGTCACGGTCACCGTGCGCTTCGAAATCTCGCCGGTCTCTTTGTCTTGCACCAGTTGATCCACCGTAATCGGTGCGATCTCGTCGGCAAGGCGGCCCGCTTCGGTTGCCGCGATCGCCCGCTGCTGCGAGATGAACCCCATCTCATCTTGCTGCTCGCGAGTGACCCCGTAGCGCTCGGCCACGAGCTCGGCGGTCTGCAGCATCGGCCAGTAGATGTCGGGCTGGTGCTCCTTGATCCAGGGATCGACCATGCGATCCCTGCGCTGGTGCTCATTCTGCACGAGCGAGATCGACTCGACCCCGCCACCGACGGCGACCGTCTGGTGTTCGAAGATCACCTGGCGCGCGGCCTGCGCGATGGCCATGAGGCCCGATGAGCACTGGCGATCGATCGTCGAACCGGGCACCGTCACCGGGAGGCCCGCACGCACGGCAGCCTGGCGTGCGATATTGAGGCCGCTTGCGCCCTCCTGCAGCGCACAGCCGAGCAGCACGTCTTCAATCTCGACAGGGTCGACGCCCGCGCGCTCGACCGCGGCGGCGATCGCGTGACCGGCGAGGGTCTGCGGTTGCGTGTCGTTGAACACCCCTCGATATGCCTTGCCGATCGGCGTGCGGGCGACGCTGACGATTGCTGCTTCTCTCATGTTTCCTGCTCCAAGTCTTCGTTGATCAGTGGTAATTCTTTGATGGTTCGAGGATCGCGGCCCGACCCCCGGCGTCTAGTCGGTCGGGCCGCCTGCGACGTAGAGCACCTGGCCGCTCGTGTAGCTGGCACCCTCGCTCACGAAGAACGACGCCGCGTGGGCGATATCTGCGGGCACACCGGTGCGGGCGACCGGAATCTGCTTCGCCGCGCCGACGAGAAACTCCTCGAGTGTCACCCCCATGCGCTCGGCGGTCTGCGCGATCATTTCGGTCTCGATGAAGCCGGGGGCGATCGCGTTCACGGTGACCCCGAACCTGCCGAGTTCGATCGCGAGCGTCTTCGTGAACCCCTGCATGCCAGCCTTCGCCGCGGCATAGTTCGCCTGGCCGCGGTTGCCGAGCGCCGAGGTGCTCGAAAGGTTGACGATTCTGCCCCAGCCGGCGGCGGTCATGTGCGCCTGCACGGCGCGCGCCATGAGAAACGAGCCGCGCAGGTGCACGTTCATCACGGTGTCCCAGTCGTCGGTCGTCATCTTGAACAGCAGATTGTCGCGGATCACGCCAGCGTTGTTGATGAGAATGGTCGGGGCGCCGAGCTCTGCGGTGACGCGCTCGACGGCTACGGCCACGGCCTGCTCAGCGGCCACGTTCGCGCCCACTGCGATCGCCCGGCCGCCAGCGGCGGCGATCCTCTCAACCGTAGCCGCGCAGGCGGCCTCGTCGAGATCGATCACGGCGATCGCGTGGCCGTCGTCTGCCAGGCGCTCGGCGATGCTCGCGCCGATGCCGCGCGCTGCGCCGGTGACGATGGCGACTCTGCTGGTGGATGACATCACTGTGCTCCTTCGTTGGTGTGCGTGTTCAGGCGCCGCTCGGCGCGGTGCGTGTTGCGGCTGGTTCGCGGTCGAGGCCCATGCCCGAGATCCAGATCTCGGCGATCGCGTTCGTCGCCTGCTCGAGCGACACGTCGCTGAGCCCGCTGCCGTTCAAGACGAAGCGCTGAAACGCGTAGTACTCGGTCATGCTGCGCAGCATCTCTGCGGCGAGCGCGAGGTCAAGGTCGTCGCGCATCTGACCGGCAGCGATGCCCCGTTCGAGCGAGCGCACGATGCGATCGTTGAAGGCACGCTTGGCCGCGTCCCACAGATGAGCCACCTCGGCGTCGGTCTGCGAGAGTTCGACCACGACGCCGAGCAGCGCGCGGTGCGCCTCGTAGAACTCGAAGTATTTGCGGGTCGACTCGAGCACCGAACGAATTGGCTGCGTCTCATCGAAGGGGCTGCGAATGAAGACGTACATCTCGTCCATCATTTCGCGCAGAAGTTCGCGGGTGAGCTGCTGACGATCTTCGAAGTATCGGTAGAACGCACCCGCCGAGAGCCCGGCTGCGTCGGTGATGTCGGTGATGCGGGCGTTCGCGTAGCCGTTCTCGTAGAGCTGTGCTGCGGCCTTCATGAGTCGACGCCTGGTGTCGCGGCCCTTCTCGGTGCTCGGCAGCGCCGACGCGGGCTCGGTCGGCTGTTCGATCGCAGAGTGCCTGGCGTTCGGCTGCTTCGCCATGTGCCGCTCCCCTCAGAACATGTTGGCGCGGGATTCAGCACCATCGCCGAGAAATGAAAGTGAAATCACTTTCACAAATGTGACCGTAACACGGACACGACCCTTCATCAAGGGTCTGCGCAGCCGATACCGGATCAGGCCCAGCGCCGGGAGCTACTCCGAGGCCGCGCCGGCCTCAATCACCGGTGCCGTTACAAGGCAGCGGCGGCCAGAGATCAGCCCCGCGACGACTGTCGCTGATCCCGCTCTGCCTGCCTGGCCAGCAGCTCGTTATACGCGCGCAGCTCGGCGTCGCCCGAACGATCTTCGGCGCGATCCTTTCGCTTCTGCTCTTTCTCGTCGCTTCGCGACCACTGGATCGCGACGATGAGCGCGAGGGCGAGCGTCGGCAGCTCGCCGATGCCCCAGGCGATGCCGCCGCCCATGTTCTGGTCTTCGAGCGGGGTCGCGCCCCAGGTGCGGCCCATCGCCCCGTACCAGTCGGCGAGCAGCAGACCATTGCCCGTCATGATGGTGACGCCGAAGAACGCGTGCGAGGCCATCGTCGCGAAGAGCGTCACGATGCGCAGCGGGTACGGGAATCGATATGGCACCGGATCGACGCCGATCATCGACAGGCTGAAGAGGTAGCCCGAGATCAAGAAGTGAATGATCATCCACTGGTGACCGACGTGCTCTTCGGCGGCCCAGCGCGCGATCGGGGTGAAGTAGAACACCCAGAGCGAGCCCGCAAACATCACGGCGGCGACCGCCGGGTGCGTGATGAACTTCGAGTACGGGGTCTGCACCATCCAGAGAATCCACTCGCGGCCGCCCCACGAGCCGTCGTCGCGCTTCTGCACCGCCCGCAACGCGAGCGTGACGGGTGCGCCGAGCACGAGCACGAGCGGGATCAGCATGGTCAGCATCATGTGACCGAGCATGTGCACGCTGAACAGGTACTGCTCGTAGGCGTTGAGCGCACCGTTCGTCGTGTAGAAGAGCAGCGCGAGGCCGGTTACCCAGGCGATCGTGCGGCCGATCGGCCACTTGTCGCCGCGGCGATGCAGCCGCCACACGCCCGCGAGATACATGAGCACGCCGAAGACACAGACGAGGGTCCAGGCGAGATCGAACTTCCACTCGGTGAAGTAGCTCGAGGGGACGAGCTCTGCCGGGAGAGGATCGCCCGTCAGGTACTCTGCCGGGCTTGTGTTCAGGCTGCCCGTCTCGCGGGCCGACTCGAGCGCGACCGGGGTGGCGGTGCGGCCGAGGGCAGCGGCGAGACCGCTCGCGGCGCCCATCACGGCGAGCTCAGCCACAACGAGCCAGGCGAACACTTTCGCGCCCCCCTCGCCCGGAATACGCTTGATCGCGCGCTGCCGCCACAGCACACCGAAGACGCCGAGCGCGACGAGCGCCGCGGCCTTCAACATCACGATCTGGCCGTAGCCGGTGGCGAAGAGCTGATCCCAGGTGCCGACACGCATCCAAGCGCTCACGACGCCCGATGCGGCGACGCCGATGAAGGCGAAGAATGCGAGCGAGCTGTAGCGCGAGACGAGCACCGCGAGTCTCGCTCTATCGACCGCCTTCGCGACGAAGACGAGGGTGATCAGGCCGCCGAGCCAGACCGCCGAGCCGATGAGATGCACGAGCAACGAGTTGACCGCCTGCGAGTGGTTCGCTGCACCCGCCGCGTGTCCCTGCGAGGCAATCGGAAACGTGGTCGCGAGCGCCACGACGAGGGCCACGAGCACGAGTCGGCGATCCCGCACCGCGAAGCACAGCACCGTTGCTATCGCCGCGAGCAGAATCTGCGCAAGCCAATAGCGGCCGAGCTCAATCGTCGTCAAGAACTGGGCGAGCCCGGCACCAAAGGTCGCGCTACCCGAGAACGGCAACCCCGAGACGTCGGCGTACGTGAAGATCATCGCGGCTGTCGCGGCGACGGTGGTGAGCGCGGCGGCACCCGAGGCGACGTCCATCGCGATGCGCGACTCCTTCGCGTCGCCCGCGAGCGCCCACACGACCATGACGAGCGCGCCGATCATGCCGGCCATGCCGACGTTCATGAGCGAGCGCGAGATCGGCACGCCGTAACGCACCAAGTCACCCGGGTCGAGCAGCATGCGCTCTGCCGCTCCGCCGCCGATCCCCAGGGCAACGAACAACGCGGTCAGAGTGAGGGCCACCAGCACCGCGGGGGCAAGAATGCGGAGAGATCGAGGCACCCCTCAAGCCTAAGCGATGCCGCCTGAGTGCCATTCGGCGGCGGCCAGGCGATCCTCGGCAAAACAAAACCCCCCGGCCTTGCAGCCAGGGGGTTTCGCGCAAAACTTGCGTGAAGAACTTACTTCACAGCAGCCTTCAGCTTCGAGCCAACCGAAACCTTCACGCGCTTGCCAGCGGGGATCTCGATGGTCTCGCCGGTGCGGGGGTTGCGGCCGGTGCGAGCCGAGGTCGTTGCGGTCTCGAACGAGAGCCAGCCGGGGATAGCGACCTTGCCACCCGCTGCGACGGTCTCAGAAACTGCGGCGAAGAGGCCGTCAAGCACGTTCGAGACAGCTGCCTGGCTCTGGCCGGTCTCGGCAGCGATCTTGGCAACGAGCTCAGTCTTGTTCAGCGACATAGTATTCGTCTTCCTCTCGGGCGCTCGCAATGCGCACGCCCTTGCTTGTTGTACCCCCGGGGGCGGGGAGATCGGTTGATCGCGTACGAATCTACCCCACAAACGCCGAGATTCTGCGGAATTCAGCCGATTTTGACAAGAAATTGAGGCTGAATGTGGGCAATTTCGGCCGCCTGGGCCTATGTTCGGCGGCCAGAGCCGCCTTCTCGACCGTTTCCGCCGCGCGCGGCTGCGCAGCGCAAAACGCACACAACAGCAGAAATGGCACGAGCACTTCAAGGGTTGCGTTGATTGCTATGTCTGCTTTTCCGCCTGAACTATGCCGCACTGGAGGGCCGCCGCCGCAGTCCAGCGTTGCCAAAAGCGCGTATCTGAGCTAAGCTTGATCTTTGGCTGTGCGAAGTCCCATCACACAGACCGCTTCGGCGTTCTTCGCCCGGGCACCCGCCCGAAGCGAAAGCCGATGCAGACAAGAGATCTTGGGTGAGGTCATCTCGGCCTCACGGTATTGGAGGAAACACCATGGCAGCAGTGTGCCAGGTGACCGGCGCCGTTCCCGGCTTTGGTCACAACATCTCGCACTCGCACCGTCGTACCAAGCGCCGGTTCGATCCGAACATCCAGAAGAAGACCTACTTCGTGCCCTCACTCGGCCGCAAGGTGACTCTCACCCTGTCGGCTAAGGGCATCAAGGTGATCGATGCTCGTGGCATCGAGGCAGTGGTCGCTGACCTGAAGAAGCGTGGGGTGAAGTTCTAATGGCTAAGCAGCAAGACGTACGCCCGATCATCAAGCTCCGCTCAACCGCGGGCACCGGGTTCACCTACGTGACGAAGAAGAACCGTCGCAACACCCCTGACCGCCTGGTGCTGAAGAAGTACGATCCGGTCATCCGTAAGCACGTCGAATTCCGAGAGGAGCGCTAAACATGGCTAAGAAGAGCATGATTGCGAAGAACAAGCAGCGCCAGGAAGTCGTTGCGCGCTACGCCGAGAAGCGTCTGGAGCTCAAGAAGGCTCTGGTTGATCCCAACGGCACCGATGAGAGCCGCGAGGCTGCTCGCGTGGGCCTGCAGAAGCTGCCCCGCAACGCATCGCCGGTTCGCGTGCGTTCGCGCGACGTCATCGACGGCCGCCCCCGTGGCGTGCTGTCGAAGTACGGCATCAGCCGTGTTCGCTTCCGCGACATGGCGCACCGTGGCGAGCTGCCCGGCATCACGAAGTCGAGCTGGTAATTCTTACCGCTTAACTGCGCTTAATAAGAGGTCAGTCGCTTTTGCGGCTGGCCTCTTTTGCGTGTTGGTTGCGCATGTTGCGTTGGATCACCAAGCCGCATCCGGGCGTAGTCTGGATGGGTGAACGACGGCACTGAGCGCGCAGCAATTCGATACATCGCAATCGGCGACAGCTTCACCGAGGGGGTCGGTGACGAGCAGCCTGACGGTTCGGTGCGCGGCTGGGCCGACCTCGTCGCGCAGGGTCTCGCGAACGCGACCGGCCAGCCGGTGCAGTACGCAAACCTCGCGATTCGCGGCCGCCTGCTCGCGCCGATCATCGAAGAGCAGCTCGAGCCCGCGCTTGCCCTCCGCCCGACGCTCATCACCTTCAACGGCGGCGGCAACGACATGCTGCGCCCCGGCACCGACATGCCGTGGGTGATCAAGCAGACCGAGCGCGCGATGCGACGCATTCTCGAGACCGATACCGAGCCGTTGCTGCTCGCGGGCGCGAACCCGACCATCGGCCTGCCGCGCGGCAGCGCCGTGCGGGCGAAGGGCGACGAGCTCACCGCGGCCGCCACGGCGCTCGCGAAAGAGCTTGGCGTGCGTATCTGCGACAACTGGAGCGACCCCGTGCTCGCCCGCCGCGAGTACTGGTCGAGCGACCGCCTGCACCTCGCGCCTGTCGGCCACCACCGGGTCGCGTCGAACGTACTTCGCGCCCTCGGCTACGACCACCCGGCCGACTGGGTCATCGACGCCGACCCCCGGCCCGCGCCAACCGCCCGCGAGCAACTGCGCTACACGCGCGAACACGTGCTGCCCTGGATCAAGCGCCGCCTGACCGGACGTTCCAGCGGCGACGGGCGCACGGCGAAACACCCCGAGTTCGTGTGGGTGCACCCCGCTCGATAATCAGGGCTCGCCAGCTGGGTCGATCCTCGCACCGCATACCAAGCCTCGCACCACTGAATAACTGTCTAACACTTCTGGATTCCCTGATCATCCCTCGGGACGAGCAGAAATGGCACTTGAGGATGATGTGGCGCCTGCCCCCGCTCGGCAGACTGAAATCATCGGCGCAGATTGTCTCGGCGCGAGCACCCCCACTCGCGCGATTACAGGCTGCGCCGATCCAGCTCTCACGCGCCACGCGCGATCCACCCGCACCGCCCGCAATGCCCGGAAGGCCCCATGACGTTCCTCACTCGCACCAGCCTGAAGAACCGACTCGTTGTCGGTCTCATCACCGCAGCGGTCGCGCTGTTCGGCCTGTTCTCGATGAGCGCGCTCAAGCAAGAGCTGATGCCGTCGATGACCGCACCAATGGCGTTCATCATGATCGACGCACAGGGCCTCGCCCCCGAAGAGATGTCGCGCACAGTCACTGAACCGGCCGAGCAGTCGCTCATGGCCGTGCCAGGTGTGAAGAGCGTCACCTCGACGACCTCGTCAGGCTCGGCGCAGCTGCAGGTCGAGTGGGAATTCGGGAGCGACGACGACGAGACGCTGCGCGCAGTGAAGAACGCGGTCGAGGGGCTGAAGCCGATTCTTCCGGCAGACGCGCAGAGCCAGGTGTTCTCGGGCGGAACCGATGGCATTCCCGCGATGATGATCAGCGCCGGCACCTCGAAGAGCGACGAAGACTTCGGCGAGAAGCTCGCGCAGACGGTCGTGCCCGCGCTACAGGGCGTAAGCGGCGTGCAACGCGTCGAACTCGCGGGCCGTGAAGAGCAGCGCATCATGATCGACCTGCGCCCGGCAGACGTCGCGCGACTGAAGGTCGAGCCCGCCACGATCGCCGCCCTGCTGCAGACGTACGGGGCGGCGGTGCCCGCTGGCGAGGCGCCGGGCGCCGACGGCAAGGTTGCGGTCACGGTTGGTCAGGGCATTGCTTCGATCGAGGATCTCCAGGCCCTGCCCGTCACCAACTCCGAGGGAGAGGTGGTTCGCGTTTCGGACTTCGCAGACGTGCACCTCGAGACCGTGCCGCAGGGCAGCATCTCGCGCGTGAACGGCAAGTCGGCCCTCACGCTGCAGATCATGCCGGCTCAGGGTGCGAACGTGGTCGACATCTCGCACGGCGTGAACGCCGAGCTCGACCGTCTCGCTCCGACCCTGCACGCGGACTTCGTGACCGTGTTCGATCAGGCTCCGTTCATCGAGCAGTCCATCCACGACCTGTCAGTCGAGGGCGGCCTCGGCCTGCTCTTCGCGGTGCTCGTGATCTTGGCGTTCCTCGGCTCGTGGCGGTCGACCATCATCGCGGCCGTGTCGATCCCACTGTCGCTGCTGATCACCCTGATCGGTCTGCTCTGGAGCGGCAACACCCTGAACATTCTGACGCTCGGCGCGCTCACCATCGCGATCGGCCGCGTCGTCGACGACTCGATCGTGGTGATCGAGAACATCAGTCGAAGGCGGCCGCGAAACGCCGACGGCACTCCCGGGCCGCTCACCGCCGAGGGCGTCATCGCCTCCGTACGTCAGGTGGCTGGCGCCATCACTGCGTCGACGCTGACCACCGTCGCGGTGTTCGCACCGATCGCGCTCGTGTCTGGCATGGCTGGCCAGCTGTTTCGCCCGTTCGCGATCACGGTGACCATCGCGTTGCTCGCGTCGCTCGTCGTTGCGCTCACGGTGGTGCCGGTGTTGGCGTTCTGGTTCATGCAGAAGGGCCGCACTGCTCACGCAACTGCAGCAAGTGCGACCGACTCAGCTGAACACCCTGACGACCTGGCAGAGATTCACACCGCTCCCGACCGGCTGCAGCGCGCGATCATGCCGACACTCTCGGCGACGAGGCGCCACCCCGTGATCACGATCATCGTGTCGGTGGTCCTGCTCGTGGCGACGCTCGGCATGAGCGGGTTCATTCGCACAGACTTTCTCGGATCCTCTGGCGCCGAGAGCCTGCAGCTCGTGCAGACGCCGCCCAAGGGTGCAGACGATCTGCTCGAAGCCGCGAAGCCTGTCGAGAAGGCGCTCGTGGGCGTCGAAGGTGTGCGTGACGTGCTCACCGACATTCCGGTCGGCGGCGCCGGCACCGCGACCGAAATCACCTACACCGTCATGCTCGAAGACGGAGCAGATGCCGAGCAGACCGGCGATCGCGTCGAGAAGGCGATGGAGCGCGTTCGCAACATCGGCGAGGTGCAGTTGCTCACACAAGACGCCTTCGTCGGCGGCGCGAGCGACGGCATCAACCTGCAGATTCGCGGCAACGACCCCGTCGCGCTGCGAGAGGCCAGCAAGCTGCTCGAGGAGAAGCTGAAGGGCGCGGGCGGTGTGCAGTCCGTGCGCAGCGAGCTCGCGGGCGAACAGCCGGTGGTGCGCGTCAAGCTCGACGAGCTGAAGGCGGCGAAGGTCGGGTACGACCCGACGACCGTCGCGCAGGCCATTCGCGCAGCCCTCGAGGGCCAGACGGTCGGCAAGCTCATGCTGAACGGCAGCGACCGAACGATCATGGTGCGCACGCCCGGCTCGGGCAAGTCTGCCGAAGAGCTCGGGGCGCTCATGCTGCCGGTCACTCCGCAGCAGACCGCCGAGGCCCGCAAGCTGGCTGCAGACAAGCTGACCGCAGATGCTGAAGCGGCCGCCGAGCGCTCGCGCAACGAGGCAAGCGCCGAGATGAGCTCGCAGATCAGCGAGGCGAACTCGCAGCGAGCAGAGCTGGTTGCGCAGATCGCCGAGCTGAACGCGCAGCTGCAGGCGCTCATGAACGCGCCGATTGTGCCGGGGCCCGTGCTCGACCCCGACGATGCCGCAATGGCGAAGGCCCAGCAGGAGCGCGCCGAACAGATCGCGGCCCTGCAGTCGGCGCTCGCCGGCGCACAGGGCGGCATCGAGGGCATCGATCAGCAGATCTCGGCGCTGCGCACGGCGCAGAGCGACGCCGCGAACGCCGTTGCCGAGCAGCAGAAGGCCGAGGCCGAGCAGAAGGCGGCAATGGAGGTGAACGGCACTGCGATCCCGCTCTCTGCAATCGCAGAGGTCACCGAAGAGCTCACCGCGCCCACGATCACCCGCGCCGACGGCGACCGCCAGGTGGCGCTGACCGTGACCCCGAAGAAGGGCCAGCTCGATCGGGCGAACGCCGCGGTGCAGAACGCGATCGACACGGTCGAGCTGCCCTCGGGCGTCACGTTCGAGCTGGGCGGAGTGAGCGCCGAGCAAGACGAGGCGTTCACGCAGCTGTTTGCCGCGATGATCGCGGCGATCCTGCTCGTCATGCTCGTGATGGTGGCGACCTTCCGCAGCTTCCGCGGACCGTTCGTGCTGCTGGTGTCGATCCCGTTCGCCGCGACCGGCGCGCTGCTCGGCCTCCTGCTCACGAACACCGCGCTCGGCCTGCCCGCGATGATCGGTCTGCTCATGCTGATCGGCATCGTGGTGACGAACGCGATCGTGCTCATGGATCTGATCAACCGCCTGCGCGAGGCCGGCGCACCGCTCGAGGAGGCGGTCGAGCACGGCACCCGCCTGCGTCTGCGTCCGATTCTCATGACGGCTGCGGCGACCATCTTCGCGCTCGTGCCGATGTCGCTGGGCCTCACCGGTGGTGGCGTCTTCATCTCGAAGCCTCTCGCGATCGTCGTGATCGGCGGGCTCATCTCGTCGACGCTGCTGACGCTGGTGCTCGTGCCGATCCTCTATACGCTCGTCGAGCGTCGCCACCTGCGCAAGACTCAGAAGCGGGCCGACCGCCGCGAGCGCCGCGAAGAGAAGCGGGCGGCCAAGGCGGCGGGCATGCCTGTTGCGGCAAGCCCTGCGGAAGCGGCCGGGCAGGGCAACCAGCCGACGACCACCCTCGAGAAGCTGATCGACGAGGCTTGACGCTGACCCGAGACGCAGAGCGCGCTTTTCAAGACTGATCTGCAGCTTAAGAATGAGGTGCATCAGTTGCGCATCACTTGTGATGCACAACTGATGCACCTAAGATGCAACTATGAGAACCACTGTTGATCTGCCCCCGGAACTGCACAGTCGCGTCAAACAGCTGGCGTCAGCAACCCACCGCTCGCTCTCAATCACGGTTGCCGAGCTGGCGGCAAGAGGGCTGGCCTCGATGAGCGAGCCTGCCCGGCTGACTACCGACTCCATCAGCGGCCTTCCCGTGATCGATGGGGGCCGCCTGCTCACCAGCGCTGAAGTCGCCGAGCTGATCGATGAAGACTAAGGCTCCTTTTCTCGTCGATGCAAATGCGCTCATCGCCCTCACCTGGCAGACGCACGAGCATCACCGTGCTGCAGCGGAGTGGGTCGCGAGCGTCACCTCCTTTGCGATCTGCCCGATTGTCGAGGGCGCACTGGTCAGGTTTATGGTCAGAGTCGGCGAACACCCGCTGACTACCCAAGAGTTGTTAACATCGCTGTACGCCTCACCAAAATGCGACTTCTGGCCAGACTCAATCTCTTATCAAGATCTGGAGTTACGTCACGTTCTTGGCCATCGGCAGGTGACCGACGCCTACCTGGTGGGTCTTGCCAAATCGCACGGGGCGAAGCTCGCAACATTTGATCGGGGATTGGCGCTCACAGCCCCCGACGCGGTCCATCTGATTCAGTAGTTTCGAGTAGGCCTACGCCACTCGGCCCAGATGTCGAAGCCGAGCTTCACGATGAGCACCGCTACCACGATCAGAAACAGCGCCCTGATGAAGCGCGTGCCCCTGGCGATCGCCATGCGCGAGCCGAGCAGGCTCCCCGCGACGTTAGCGGCGCCCATCACGAGGCCCAGCGGCCACAGCACCGCCCCCAGCGGAATGAAGAAGAGCAGCGCCCCGAGGTTCGTCGCGAAGTTCACGATCTTCGCTTTGGCACTCGCCCGCAGAAAGTCATAGCCGAGCAGGCCGACGAGCGAGAATACCAGGAAAGTACCCGTGCCCGGCCCGAGCACCCCGTCGTAGAAGCCGATGCTCGCGCCGATGGCCGAGGCGACGATGAAGTGGCGCGATCCTCTGTGCTTGACTCTCGTCACCGCGCCAAGCGCGGGCTTGAACACCGTGATCAAGGCGACCACAACAAGCGCGACCACGATGATGGGCTTGAACAGTTGCGCGGGCAGCATCGCCGCAACCGAGGCCCCGGCGAATGCTCCGACGAGTGCGATGCCGGCCATCGGCAGGGCGGTGCGCAGACTCGGCCGCACGGAGCGGTAGTAACTTACGCTGCTCGTCGCAGTGCCGAAAATCGATGCCAGCTTGTTGGTGGCGAGTGCCTGCACCGGGGTGAGGCCAGGCACGAGCAGCAGGGCCGGCAGTTGCAGCAGACCGCCACCGCCGACGACCGCGTCGACCCATCCGGCGGCGAAAGCCGCCGCGATAAGCAGTGCGAGCACGCCCCAGTCGATGCCGTCGGGCAAGAACGGCAGCGCGGGCATCACGCTACTTCGCCGCCCTGCAGCGCCCGCAGATGCCGAAGAGATCGACCACGTGGTCGATCTCGGTGAAACCGTGCTCGGCGCCGACGCGGCCCGCCCACTCTTCGACCACGCTCGCCTCGAGCTCTCGCGTGTCTCCGCAGCCGCGGCAGATCAGGTGATGGTGGTGCCCGGTCGAGCACGATCGAAACATGTTCTCGCCCTCTGGCGACTGCAGCGAGTCGGCCTCGCCCGACTCTGCGAGCTGTGCGAGGTTGCGATAGACGGTGGCGAGACCAATCGTTGAGCCCTCGTCGCGCAGCACCGCGTAGAGCTGCTGCGCGCTCACGAAGCCCTGGGCCTCTGCGAGCCGCGCACGAACGGCTTCGCGCTGCCAAGTGTTTCGCCTCGGTGCGCTCACGCGGGCACCTCCTTCACCTGAGTACGCGGCTTCGCCTGCCCGTGCGAGACGCGTCGCCACAGCAGGGCTGCCATGAACACCAGCGTAGTCGCTAGCCCGATCGAGCCCCCCGCTGCGAGGTCGAACTGCCTCGAGGCCCACAGACCCGCGAGTCCAGAAACGACCCCCAGCAGCGCCGCGAGCGGAGGCACCCACGCGATACGCGGGGCGAGCAGCCTGGCCGCGGCCGCGGGTGCGATCAGTATCGCGACACCGAGGATCGCGCCCACCGCCGGCATGGCAACCACCACCGCGGCGGCGATGAGGCCGACCACCGCAAGCTCGACAGGCCACGCACGAAAACCCGCTGCCGCAAAGCCAGCCGGGTCGAAGGTGTGAAACAGGATGCGGCGGGCGAAGAGCGCCACGACGAGCAGTGAGAGCGCGAGCACCGCGGCGGTGACGACAATGTCGGCGGCGCTCACCGAGAGCGGCGATCCGACGAGCAACGCCTCGACCGGCACCCCGAGGCCCGGATTCAGGCTCGTCAGCAGGGTGCCGAGCGCGAAGCCGAGCGCCAGCACCACGCCGCTCGCGACCTGCCGGCCCTGGCCGGGCACACGGGAGAGAGCGGTCATGAGGAGCACGAGCAGCAGGGCGAATAGCGCCTGTCCGAGCAGCAGGTTGTAGCCGAGCACCGCGAAGATGACGCCGCCGGGAAACGTCGCGTGGCTCAGCGCCACCGCGAAAAAGGATCGGCGCCGCACCACGATCAACGTGCCCGCGATGCCGCTGAGCAGGCCGAGCAGGGTGATCTCGAGCGCTGCCAGAGAGAAGTAACTCATGCGGCCGCCCCGTCTTTGGTGCGCTTCGATCCTTTTCGAACCATCGCACTGACCGCCACCGCGAGCAGGTACGCAGCCACGAGCAATAACACCACGAGCGCGCCGGGAGATACCGAAAGATCGCCCGAAACCGACCACGCGAACGACCACCAGAGGCCGAGGGCGCCAGCCACGAGCGGCACCGCGATCGCGAGCGGCACGAGCAAGCCGAGCCGCTTCGTGAGCAGCCGCGACACCGCCATCGGCACTGTCAGCAGCGCGACCACCATGAGCACTCCGAGCGCCTGCACCCCCGCAACCACGAGCAGGGCAGTCGCGATAGCCAGCGCGAGATCGGTGCGCAGCACCTTGAAACCGGCCGCCTCGAATCCGCCGAGATCGAAGGCCCGAAACAGCTGCGCTCGCCCCGTGAACAGCATGATGCCGATTGCGACTACCGCGACCACCACGATCTGCCAGAGCTGGGCCGAGGTGACGGTGAGCAGGTGGCCGAAGAGCAGATCTTGCAGCTGAGCGGCGTAGCCCTGCTGCTTCGACACGAGCACGCCTCCAAGGCTGAAAAGGCCGGTAAGCCCGACCGCGATCGCCGCATCGCTGCCCGCCCCACCGCGCCTGTCGAGCAGGGTGAAGATGACTGCTGCGGCGAGCGCCGCGACCACTGCACCGGGCAGCAACCCCGCGCTGCCACCGAGCGCGGCCCCGATGACGAGACCCGGAAACACGGCGTGCACCATGCCGTCGCTCACGAACTCCATCTCGCGAAAGCTGATGCCGAGCCCAACGACGCCGGCGGCCACGGCGAGCGCCGCGATCGTTGCGAACGCGCGCGCCATGAACGGCAGCTGCAGCGCGTCAAGAATGCTGATGTCCACTGTCAGTCAGCCCTCGGGGGTTTCACGCTCGTTCGACTCTGCGGCCGAGCCCGGTGCTCGTGCGCGCCGTGCTCGTGCGCGCCGTGCTCGTGCGCGCCGGTCACGATCGTGTGGCCGTCGATTTCGACAGCCCCGTCTTGAAAAGTGTGCTCTACAGCCTCAAGAGTCAACGCCTCGGCGACCGGGCCGAAGCTCGCCGGGTGGCCCGGTTGTTCGGGGGTATGGCCGGCCGATAGCAGCAGGGCGTGGGTGCAGGCCTGCTGTGCGATCTCGAGATCGTGGGTGCTCACGATCACGGTGCGCCCCTCTTCGCGCAGCTCTCGCACGAGCGCGAGCAGGGTGCCGCGGTTCTCGCGATCGAGGCCGTTGAACGGCTCGTCGAGCAGCAGGAGGCTCGGGTCGGCGACGAGCGCACGCGCAAGTATCGCGCGCTGCTGCTGCCCGCCCGACAGCTCGCCGAAGATTCGGTTCGCGAGTGCCGAGAGGCCGACCTGGTCAAGCGCCGCGTCGATGACCAGGCGGTTCTGGCGGCCCAGTGGCCGAAGCGGCCCGAGCTTTCGATAGAGCCCCATCGCCACGACCTGACGCAGCGTCACCGGCAGTTCGGTGCTGCGCGAGTCGGCCTGCGGCAGCGTAGCTACGCGCTTGCGAGCGGCGGCCGGCGTGGTTCCGAGCACCTTGACGCTGCCCGCGGTGAGCTCGGCGAGGCCGAGCAATCCCCGCAAGAGAGTCGACTTGCCCGAACCGTTCGGGCCGATGAGCGCGACGGCGCTGCCTGCCTCAATGTCGAGGTCGAGGCGGGCAACGCGGCTGCGACCGGCGTAGCCGAAGGCGGCGTTCCGAAGCGAAACGGCGAACTGATCGGGTACCGCTGCGCCGCTCATGCGCCTTCCAAAGCGCTCGGCACGGGGTCGAAGGATGCGCCCCAGGCCTCGAGAATGACCCTGGTGTTGTGGAGGGACGCGCTGATGTAGGTCTCGGCACCGCTGCCAGCCGGTCCGAGCGAATCGACATAGAGCGAGTCTTCATCGATAACCGCGACGCCGGCCTCCTGCGCCACCGTCTTCGCGAGCTTCGGGCTCAGCGAAGACTCGACGAAGATGGCTTTCACTCCGCTGTTCTTGATGGCGGCGACGAGACTGTCGATCTCGGCTGCGCTCGGCTCGGCGTTGTCTTCAAAGCTCGGAAGCAGGGATCCCGCGTAGGCGATGCCGTAGTCGTGCAGGTAATAGCGCAGCGAGTCGTGCCCGGTCACGAGCACTCGGTCCGCGGCGGGAACCCGCGCGAACTGGGCCGCGATCCACTCGTCGAGGGTGACGAGTTTTGCGTTGTAGGCGCCAGCACGCTCGTAGTAGCCGTCGCCGTGCTCGGGGTCGATCTTGGCGAGTTCGTCGGCGATCTGCTGCACCATGCCCTGGGCAAAACGCGGCGAGGTCCAGAGGTGCGGGTTCAGATCGCCGTGCTCGTGGTCGTGATCGTGATCTTCTTCGCTCGTTTCGCTAGACTCGCTGCCCTCACTGTCTGCCGACTGCGGTTCGGCTGCGCCCTCCGCGCCGCCGTGCGAGTGCCCGTGGGTGTCGATGTGCTCGTGCTCACCCTCGTGGTTCTGGCCCTCCAGCGTCTCAGCCGTAATGGCGCGTGCGGTCTCGAGATCGAGACCCGCACTCGCATCGACGAGGGTGCCAGCGAACCCCGACGCGTCGATGGCGCTATCGATGAATTCGTCGAGCCCGGCTCCGTTCACAATGAGCACGTCGGCTTGACCGAGGCTCAGCAGGTCTGCGGGGGTCGGGTCGAAGTGGTGCGCAGAGCTGCCGGGAGCGAGCATGCCGGTGAGCTCAATATCGTTGCCGCCCACCTCGGCCGCAAAGTCAGCGAGCTGGGTTGTCGTCACAACGACCTTGAGATGATCGCCCCGCTTCGGCCGCGATGCGTCATCGCTCGCAGAGCAGGAGGTGAGGGCGAGCGCGGCGGCTGCGCCAAGGGCGAGCGAAGAGACGAGTGCTGAGGTCTTCACGAGTGAACTTTCTAAACCGGCGCTGGTGATCGCAGGGATCTGCCGGAACAATGCTTAATGAGAACGAGAATCACTCTATCTCTTCTTGGGAACCATTCGCAACAAGCTGCGTGGCCGCCGCGCAGAAAGCCTGTCTTCTCGCATTGCCCCGCATCACCCTGCCCCGCCCTCACTCTGCTCCCTTCTCACTCCGCCCCCTTTCTCACTCCGCACCCTTCGCCGAATGTCACGGAAACGCGCGAAAGTACCGCTTATCTGCTGACTGTAAGCGGTACACTCGCAGACTTCTGTGACGTTCGGTGAGGTTCACCGACACAGCAAGCAGGATCAGCCAGGCCTTCGTCGTGCATAGAGTTGAGGCATGACCGACCCAGGCGCACCCGAAGCGACAGCACTCGAGCTACGAGACGGTCTGCGCCGGGGCGACGTCAGCTCGAGCGAGCTCGTGCGGCTCTCCCTTGAGCGCGCAGAGCAGCACCCGGGTCTCGGCGCCTTCACGGAGTTGCGCCCCGATCTCGCGCTCGAGCACGCCGATGCCGCTGACCGGCGCATCGCGAGCACCCGAAGAGACGAGCGCCACGCCCTGCCGCCACTGCTCGGCCTGCCCACCGCGCACAAAGACCTCGTGCGAGTGCAGGGGTTCACCACGACTCATGGCTCGGCCGCCGTGCCGCACCTCATCGCAGATCGAGACGACCCGATCGCCGCGGCCGTGCGCGCAGCGGGCGCGATCTGCATCGGCAAGACCCAAGTGCCCGAGTTCGGCATCGCCGGCTACAGCGAGAACCTCATCGCGCAGCCCGCGCGCAACCCCCACGACCCCGAACGCACGTCGGGCGGATCGAGCGGGGGCACCGCGACGGCCGTCGCGAGCGGGGTGATCCCAGCGGCGATCGGCAGCGACGGCGGCGGTTCGATCCGCATTCCCGCTGCCGCGTGCGGCCTCGTCGGACTCAAGCCGGGCCGGGGCACCGTGCCGGCAGACGCGATGAACGGCACGGTCGACGAGCTCGGTGCACCGCGCCTTGCCGTCTCTGGCCCCCTGGCGCGCACTGCGCGCGACGCCGCACTGTTCTTCGACGCCGCGCTCGGCAACACCCACGAGCCAGCGCTGCGAGCGGTCGAGCGAGCCCACGAGCTCGGCGGCCTTCGCGTCGGCGTGAGCCTCGACTCGCCGTTCGCCGCGCAGATGCCGATCCTTTTCGATGCTGCAGCAACCGAGGCGCTCGGCGAGGCGATCCTGCGACTCGAATCGTTCGGTCACCGGATCGAATCGGCCGAGATCGATTGCGGCACCCACTACGCCGAGGCATTCACCACCGTGTGGACGCACGCGCTGACCCGGATGGGGCTCGACACAGACGCCGAGGCGAGGCTCGGCGAGCTCGCACAGTGGTTCTTGCATCGCGCGCGATCGGTGGCGCCGCAAGAGCTCGCACTGCGCGTGCAGCAACTGAACGAGTTCGCCCGCGGCGCGGGCTCGCAGTGGGCTGCCTACGACGTCGTGCTCACGCCAGCGCTCGCGTTTGATGCCCCGCTCATTGGCGAATTCTGGGCACTCGGCCCCGAGTGCGACTATCGGCTGCAGTGCGAGTGGGCGCCGCAGACCTCGATGGTCAACGTTGCGGGGTTGCCCGCGATTGCGGTTCCGGTGAGCGCCGACGAACGCGGCTTGCCGAGGGGCGTGCAGCTGATCGGCCGCAAGGGAAGCGAGACGCAGTTGCTGCAGCTTGCCGTGCAGCTGCTCGGCGAGTAGCGCCCGCGAGGATCACGGTTTCGTCGCGAGCAGCTCCCGGTACACGGCAAGCAGCTTACGGGTCGAGGCGACCCAGCTGTGCTGCAGCGCGTGCGCGCGGGCGGCTGCTCCCATGCGCGACGCCAGCTCGGGGTCGCCAAGCAGGCGCTCGATCTCGGCAGCCCAGTCGGCGGGGTCGTCGCTCTCGATCAGTACGCCCGTCTCGCCGTCAATAACCGCCTCGCGCAGGCCACCGGTCGCGGCGGCGATCACCGGAACGCCCGACGCGGCCGCCTCGAGCGCGACGAGCCCATAGGTTTCTGAGTGCGAAGGAACGAGCACGATGTTCGCGACCCGCAGGCGTTCGGCCAGCGCTGATCGGCGCAGCGCCCCGTCGAACGAGGTCGTCGCGAGCATGCTCGCGGCAGCGACCGCCTCGTGCAGCGACCGCGCGTAGGCCTCACCGTCGGGCGGCGGCGCGCCCACAATGCGCAGCTCCGGTCGACGCGACGGTTCGATTGCGGCCACCGCCGAGATTGCGAGGTCGAAGCGCTTCAGCGGGTCGAGCCGGCCCGCGACGAGCACCTCGGGTCGCCCGCCGTGCTCGAGCCAAGCGACTCGCTCTTCGCACTCGACGCCGCCGCACGGGCGAAACAGGCGGGTGTTGACGCCGGGCCAGACAACTCGCACCCGGTCTGGCGCCCCGCCGAGGCGCTCGACCACGGTGCGCTTCTCGGCCTCGCTGACCGTGATGATCAGGTCGGCCTCGTGCGCGAGCCGGCGCTCGCCCGCGAGGCGGCCGGGCGCCTCCGGACGCTCTCCGTGCCCCAGGGGGGTATCTTCGGCCGCAGCGATCGAATGGTAGCTCTGCACAAACGGAATGCCGAGTTCGCGCGCCGAAGGCAGCGCCGCGAGGCCCGAATACCAGTGCTCGGCGTGCAGCAGATCGGTCGGGTGATCCTCGAGATGCGCGCGCAGCGCCTCGCCGAACAGCTCGATGAGCGCCTCGTGCTCGCCCTTCGCCAGCAGCCTCGCGGGGCCGGCGTCGAGGTGATGCACGGTGAGGCCGGGTTCGATCTCGACTTCGTTCGGCTGCGCGGGATCGCTTCGGCGCGTGATCAGGCGCACGCGGTGCCCGAGGTGCGCAAGCTCGGCGGCCTGCGCAAGCACCACGACGTTCATGCCGCCGGCGTCCTTCGTGCCTGGTTCGTCGAGGGGTGAGGTATGCAGCACCACGAAGGCGATGTCGAGTCGAGTGGGATCCACCCTTCGAAGCTACACCCAGGCCGCTCCCGGGTGCGGCGAATCGAGGCGAGGTGGGCGGCGTGGGGTCGAGAAGGTCGAGCCGAGCAGAATGCTTGCCGAGAAAGGGATTTTCGTGGTGAGCATCACCCTGAACCGTGAAAATCCCTCTCTTGAGCTAGATCTCTTGCCCATACGTCCGACCCAGTCATCTCGCGTGTTGGCATATGTGCCACCGGACACACGCGCGTGGCACATATGGCTACACGCCGAGCAAGAAAAACCAAACAGATCGGGAATACCGACGACAGGCACGGAGTTGTGGTGATTAGATACCCCACGGGGGTATAGTAAAAGAAGCTACGAGACAAGAAGGATCCCATCATGAGCACCTCCGAATTCACCGTCACCGGCATGACCTGCGGCAGCTGCGAGCGTCACGTGCGAGAAGAGGTCGCTCAGATCGCCGGCGTGACCGGCATCGAGGTGAGCGCCGCGACCGGCAAGCTCTCGGTCACCGCCGACACCCCCATCGATGACGCCGCAGTGCTCGCGGCCGTCGACGAGGCCGGCTATGCGGCAGTGCGATCCGCATGACAGCCCGGGGCCTCGAGCTTGAGATCGGTGGCATGACGTGCGCGTCGTGCGCGAACCGCATCGAGAAGAAGCTCAATAAGCTCGACGGCGTCGAGGCGACCGTCAACTACGCCACCGAGAAGGCGCGGGTCAGCGTGCCCGAGGGCTATGACGCGCAGCTGCTCATCGCAGAGGTCGAGAAGACCGGTTATACGGCGGCACTGCCCGCACCGCCGGCTTCGGCGAGCGCCTCGGCCGACAACGAGGGGCGAGGATCAGCCGAGCCAGCAGACCCCGAGCTATTGGCGCTGCGCCAGCGCCTCATCGGCTCGGTCGTGCTCTCGGTGCCCGTGATCGCGATGGCCATGATTCCGGCACTGCAGTTTCAGTACTGGCAATGGCTCTCGCTCACGCTCACCGCGCCGGTGATCGTGTGGGCGGGCTGGCCGTTTCACCGCGCCGCCTGGGTCAACATGAAGCACGGCGCCGCCACGATGGACACGCTCGTCTCTGTCGGCACGATCGCCGCGTTTCTGTGGTCGCTCTATGCGCTCTTCTTCGGGCACGCCGGCATGCCTGGCATGACGCACGCGTTCGAGTTCGGCCTGCAGCGCGGCGACGGCGCGAGCAACATCTACCTCGAGACCGCCGCGGGCGTCACCATGTTTCTGCTCGCGGGCCGATACTTCGAGAAGCGCTCGAAGCGGCAGGCGGGGGCGGCGCTGCGCGCCCTGCTCGAGCTGGGCGCCAAAGACGTGGCGATCCTCGCCTCTGATGGCAGCGAAGCCCGCGTGCCCATCGAGCAGTTGCAGGTGGGCGACGAGTTCGTGGTGCGCCCGGGCGAGAAGATCGCCACCGACGGCGTGATCGTCTCGGGTCAAAGCGCCGTCGACGCCTCGATGCTCACCGGCGAATCGGTTCCGGTCGAGGCCGGGCCCGGCGACGCCGCGACCGGCGGCACCGTTTCGGCGAGCGGGCGGCTCGTGGTGCGCGCGACGCGCATCGGCGCAGACACGCAGCTCGCTCAGATGGCGCAGATGGTCGAAGACGCGCAATCGGGCAAGGCCGAGGTGCAGCGCCTCGCCGACCGCATCTCGGGGGTCTTCGTGCCGATCGTGATCGGCCTTGCGCTCGCGACGCTCGCCGCCTGGCTTCTGCTCGGCAACCCGGTCGAGCAGGCGTTTACGGCTGCCGTCGCGGTGCTGATCATCGCGTGCCCCTGCGCGCTCGGCCTCGCGACCCCGACGGCGCTGCTGGTCGGCACGGGCCGCGGTGCGCAGATCGGCGTGCTCATCAAGGGGCCCGAGGTGCTCGAGTCGACGAGACGCGTCAACACCGTGGTGCTCGATAAGACCGGCACGGTGACCACCGGCAAGATGTCACTGACCGATGTGGTCGTATTGCAAGGCGAGGATCGCGGCACTCTGCTGCGACTCGTCGCGGCAGTCGAGGGGGCCTCAGAGCACCCGATCGCGCAGGCCATCGCGAGGGGCATGGTCGACGAGCTGCGCTCGAACGGCGGTGAGCGCCTCCCCTCTGTCGAGTCGTTTCAGAACACTGCGGGCAAGGGCGTCAGCGGCATCGCCGACGGCCTGCCAGTGCTGGTCGGCACCGACGCGCTCATGCGCGACTGGGCCATCTCGCCGGGTGCCGAGGCGACTGAAACGAAGCAGCGCCTCGAGGCCGCGGGCAAGACCGTCGTGCTCGTCGCCTGGGACGGTCACGTGCGCGGAGTCGTCGCGGTCGCAGACACCGTGAAGCCGACCAGCGCCGAGGCAATCGCCGAGTTGAAGAAGCTCGGGCTCGAGCCCGTGCTGCTCACCGGTGACAACCGCGCTGTCGCAGAGCAGGTGGCGCACGAGGTCGGCATCGATCTAGTGCACGCACAAGTGCTGCCCGGCGACAAAGTCGCGGTCGTCGCGCAGCTGCAGGCCGAGGGGCGCGTGGTCGCGATGGTGGGCGACGGCGTGAACGACGCGCCCGCGCTCGCGCAGGCCGACCTGGGGCTCGCGATGGGCACGGGAACCGACGCGGCCATCGAGGCGGCCGACATCACGCTGGTGCGCGGCGACCTGCGCAGCGCCGCCGATGCGATCAGGCTGTCACGGCGCACGCTCGGCACGATCAAGGGCAACCTCTTCTGGGCATTCGCCTACAACGTTGCGGCGATCCCGCTCGCCGCCCTCGGCCTGCTGAACCCGATGATCGCGGGCGCGGCGATGGCGTTCTCGAGCGTGTTCGTGGTGGGCAACAGCCTGCTGCTGCGTCGCTTCAAGTAGGCAGAGGGAGATACTAGAAGGCATGGATCAGCCAGACGACTGCGAGAGCGAGTTCAGCGCCGGGCACCCCGCAGCGCCGCACGACGACGACCGCGGTTCCGGCCACGGCCACTCGCACGATCACGGTCTCAGCGGGCCGGCAGGCGGCGGCGCGACAGGCACGGCGAAGCACCGGAAGCGGCTGATCCTCGCGCTCTGCATCACGCTGACCGTTGTGCTCGTGCAGTTCGTCGGTGCAATGATCTCTGGGTCGCTCTCGTTGCTCGCAGATACCGGGCACATGCTCACCGACGCAACTGGAATCGCGATCGCGCTCATCGCGAGCCTGATCGCGGGCCTGCCGGCAACGAGCAAGCGCACCTTCGGCTACCTGCGAGTCGAGGTGCTCGCCGCGCTCATCAACGGCGTAGTGCTCGGCGTCATCGCGATCTTCATCTTCGTCGAGGCCATCGGTCGCTTCGGCAGCGAGGTCGAGGTGCAGACGACCCCGATGATCGTGGCGGCCGTGATCGGCGGTCTCGCAAACCTGGTCTCGCTGCTCATTCTGAGTGGCGGCCAGAAAGAGAGCCTCAACGTGCGTGGGGCGTATCTCGAGGTGCTCGGAGATCTGCTCGGCTCTGCTGCCGTGATCATTGCGGGCTTCGTGATCCTCTTCACCGGCTGGAACTGGGTGGATCAGGTCGCTTCGATTCTCATCGCCCTCATCATTCTGCCCCGCGCGTACAGCCTGCTGCGCGAGGTGGTCGACGTGCTGCTCGAGGCCTCACCGAAGGGCTTCGACGTCGACGCCGCGCGGGCGCACATGCTCGCCGTTCCGGGCGTCACCGAGGTGCACGACGTGCACGCCTGGACGATCACCTCGGGCGTGCCCGCGTTCTCGGCGCACGTCACCGTCACAGATGAGGTGTGGGGCGAGCGCGAATATCACGCGATCCTCGACGAACTGAAGGCTTGCATGCGCACGCACTTCGAAACCGATCACACGACGTTGCAGATCGAGCCCGCCGGGCACCGCAAGCCCGGGCCGCACCGGCACGACTAGCGAAACATGCCCGCAAATTGCCGTGCGGCTGCCCGACAACTTGCCATAATTGAGAATTAGCTGGGCAGTTCCCAGGCCAAAAGAAAGGGTTGCCGAAATGACCGGTACCGTTCGTAACGTGGTGGCTGAGCTTCTCGCCACCCTGCTGTTCGTTTTCACAATCGTCGGCGCTGTGAACGCAGACACGACGCTCGCTCCGATCGCCATCGGCTTCGCCCTGATGGTGCTCGTCTACGCCACGGGTCACATCTCAGGCGCACACCTGAACCCCGCAGTTTCGCTTGCCGTGCTGATCCGCGGTGGCATCGGCATCGGCGATTTCGTTGCCTATGTCGTTGCGCAGCTCGTCGGCGGCGCGCTCGGCGCGCTGCTCGCGCTCACCGTATGGCCCGCAGCCGAGGCAGCGGTCGAGTTCAACCCCGGAACCGGTGCGGCATTCGTCGTTGAGGCGGTTGTTACTCTGATCCTCGCCTACGTGGTGCTCAACGTTGCCACCTCGAAGGACAACGACGGCAACTCGTTCTACGGCCTCGCCATCGGCGGCACCGTGACCGCTGGCGCGATCGCTGTCGGCGGCGTCTCGGGTGGCGGCTTCAACCCCGCAGTGGCACTCGGCCTCGCTGTGCACGGCGAGTTCGCCTGGTCGAACATGTGGGTCTACGCCGTGGCACCGCTCGTCGGCGCGGCGATCGCCGGCATCGCGTTCCGCCTGCTCAACACGCACGATCCCAAGAAGGCATAACCAGCCTCGTCTCTCAGAGACAAACAGTGGTCCCGGTCGCCCTCACGCGACCGGGACCACTGCGTTTTCGCCGCCTTTGCGGGTAACTCGACTAGGCGTCGGCCGCCTGCGCCTCACACCGCATGACCGCCTCAGCGACCGCCTCGGCGACTCCCGGCGCGAACGGGTTTGGCACAATCATTTCTGGCGTGGGATCAGCGACGAGCCCCGCGATCGCGGCGGCCGCGGCGAGCTTCATCTTGAGGGTGATGCGCCTGGCGCCCGCGTCGAGCGCGCCGCGGAAGATGCCCGGAAACGCGAGCACGTTGTTGATCTGGTTCGGAAAGTCGCTGCGGCCGGTAGCGACGACCGCAGCGTGACGCGCCGCAACCACCGGGTCGACCTCGGGGTCGGGGTTCGACAGCGCGAACACGATGGCGCCGTCGGCCATCGCGGCAATGTGATCCTCTGGCACCTTCGACGACGACACCCCGATGAAGACGTCGGCGCCGTGCAGCGCCTCGGCAGTGCCCCCGGCGACGCCGCGCGGGTTGCTGCGCTGCGCCACATCGAGCTTCATGTGTTCGATGTCGTCGCGCTCGGTGTGCAGCGTGCCGCGCGAGTCGACCACGATGAGGTCGGTCACTCCTGAGGCAAGCAGGATCTCGGCAACCGCAATGCCCGCGGCCCCCGCGCCGGCGATCACGATGCGGGTATCGGCCAGCTGCTTGCCCACGACCTTCAGCGCATTCGTGAGCGCTGCAAGCACCACAACGGCCGTGCCGTGCTGGTCATCGTGCATCACCGGCATGTCGAGCGCCTCGATGAGCCGCCGCTCGATCTCGAAGCAGCGAGGCGCCGAGATGTCTTCGAGGTTGACCGCGCCGAAGCTCGGCGAAATGCGCACGATCGTGTCGACGATCTCGTCGGGGTCGGTGGTGTCGAGCACGATCGGAATCGAGTTCACCCCGCCGAAGCGCTTGAACAGCGCGCTCTTGCCCTCCATCACCGGCAGCGACGCGCTCGCACCGATATCGCCGAGCCCGAGCACGGCCGTGCCGTCAGAGACGACCGCGACGAGCCGCGACGCCCAGGTGTGCGTCTTCGCAAGCTCGGGCTTGGCGGCGATCGCGCGGCTCACCTGCGCGACACCCGGGGTGTAAGCAATCGAGAGATCGCGCCTATCGACCAGCGGGTCGGTGAGCTCGACGCTCAGTTTGCCGCCCTCGTGCGCGGCAAAGATTTCTTCTTCAGAGATGCGCTGCGCCTCGGCAAGCACCGCATCGGGGGCGGTAGAGACATCGGAAGATTGCGCAGGAGTGGGGGTGAGTTCAAGGGTTGACGAAGACATTCGGCTCCTTTTCGGGTAGTCGAAATGGCGCCTCGAGGGCGCGAGATGACACGGATGGTTGAACGAGCGAGCCTGACCTGTGGCCCTGCATATGGTTCGGCTTGTGGCCGTGTCACGCAGCGTGCGGGATCCCTCCGCGATGCAGCACTCGGAAATTGGAGTCTAACCCGCCGCCCGCGCCAGGCCGAGCGCGTTTCTCATCGTGGAATACCCGAGGCCCCGGCCCTCAGTCTTCGGAGGTGAAGCTGCCGCCGTGCGCCACCGGCTTGCCATCGACCCACTGCAGCTCGGCATAGTGCACCGACGCTTCAAACGATGCCCCGCTTTGCGAGTCGGTGAACCGGTACGGCCCGAGCTTGTAGAGCCACCCGGAGTCCTCCTCAAGCGTGGCCGTTGCGGTGCTCGCTGCGACGGCCTCGACGCTCCCCCTGAATGGCGTGACGGTGCGGTAATAGTTGCACAGAAACTGCGCGCCACCGTACTCGCCGAGGTGCGAGCTCGGGTTGGCCAGACACGCATCGACCGCGGCCGGGTTTGTCAGCGGCGGGCACGGGAATCGCTCGCCCTCTACCGCCAGGAACACACCGGGCTCGGCTGCGCATGCCTGAGCGAGCGCAAGACCGCTCGCCAGCATCGACTCGGCGAACTTCTCGTTCAGCTGCAGCAGGCGTACCGCTTCGGGGTCTTCGACGGAACCGAACATCGACCCGATCGTCAGCCCGGTCAGGCGATCGCGGCTCTCGCCGTTGAGCGGCCTCGCGAGCGCCTCAGCCGCCTGCGGCTCGAAGTACTCGTTCGCCTCAAGCGACAGGCGATAGCGCGCTGGGTAGACCAGGGCAACTGCAAGTGGCTCCCCTATCGCGAACACCGAGTGCTCGACAGCGAGCTTCTCGCCGCCGAGATCGACAGCGATCCCGTCGGGCAACATATCCGTCCCGCTGGGCAGTTCGATCGCCACGAGGCCGATAAGCGGGCTCGTCAGCTGCCAGGAATCGCGGGTGAAGAACGAACCGGGCGCACCCTCGAGTGCAAACTCGTTCACGAACGATTCGCCCGCAAGCGAAAGCTCGGCACGCACGACCGCGCGATCCTCGCTGCGTTCAATCGTCTCGACTCAACCCACCTTGATGCGCTCGATCGCAGACCCGAGCACCCCATCGTTCAGCAGCACACCCTCGGCGTCTTCGAGGCGCTCGCCCGCGTCCGTCTCGAATTCGAGCATTCAGTTCGCGGCGGTCGCGTCGCCGGCTGCGATCGCGTCAAGGTATTCGCGCACCACGGGCGCGGGATCACCCGCGTCTTTGATGAGCTGCCCGGTGAGAGTGGTGACGCCCACGAGCACCGCGCGAGCGAGAGCACCCGCCATGAGCTTGTTTGGGCCTAACCGCATCATTCGTCCTTGGCGCCAAGCCCCAGCGCGGGCGCCCCGAGCCCGTACTCGTGCTTCAGCGCTGAGCGTGCCGCGTACCACCCGGCGAGGCCGTGCACCCCCGGCCCGGGGGGCGCCGACGATGAGGCCAGATACATGCCCCGGGCGGGGGTGCAATGCGGGTCGACCGCGAGCGTCGGCCGCATCAGCAGCTGCCGCATGTTGACCGCGCCCGCACTGAAGTCGCCGCCGTGGTAGTTGCGGTTGTAGCGCGAGAGCTCAGCCGCGGTGGTCTGTTTCACCGCGACGATGCGATCCCTGAAGCCCGGAGCGAAGCGCTCGATCTGGGCGATGACCCGCTGCTGCATATCGATATCGGAGCCGCTCGGCACGTGTGTGTAGCTCCACACCGCGTGCGTGCCGGCGGGGTTTCTCAGCGGGTCGAAGCCGGCGGTCTGCGCGAGCAGCACGTACGGCCGCTCGGGGTGCTGGCCGCGGCTCACCGCGAGCTCGGCGGCGGCAGCCTCGGCCCGAGACCCGCCGAGATGCACGGTCGGCGCGGCGGCGACACGGCGGTCGGACCACGGAATCGGCCCGTCGAGCACGAAGTCGACTTTGGTCGCTCCGTCGCCGTAAGCGAAGCGCGTGAGCGCGCGCCGGTACCGGGCGGGCAGCACGCGCCCCGCGATATTCGCGAGGCCGCGCGCAGAGGTGTCGAAGAGCTTCACGTCGAACGCGTCGAGCTCGCGCACGTCTTCGATCGGGTGATCGACGACGACCTTGCCTCCGTGTGCCACGAGATCTGCGGCGAGCGCGTCGCTGATCGCGCGACTACCGCCGATGGGCACGGGCCAGCCGGTCGCGTGGCCGAGCGCGCCGAGCACCACGCCGACGCCGGCCGTGGCGAGGTTCGGCATGCGGCCGATGCTGTGCGCCGCGACCCCGCTGAGGAGCGCGGGCGCGGCCGCTTCGCTGAATCGCGCGCCCCAGAGCGGCGTGCCCTGCTCGAGCGTGCGCAGCCCGGTGACGAGTGCCGCGACCGGGTCGCGCGGAAGCCGCAGCATCGAGGGGCCGAGCGCGAAATCGACGACGCCCTCGAGGTGCCGCAGCAGCGGCCGGTAGAACCGGGCATAGGCGCCGCCGTCGCGGCCCAGGTCTGAGGCGGTGCGGGCCAGGTCTCGGTAGGCGATTGCCGCGCGCCCCGCTCCCCCGCCGGCAGCGCCGCCAGCGACACCGTCGAGTGGGTTTGCGTATGAGGCCTCGGGCACCGCGAACTCTACGCGGCGTGCGAGCTCGAACTCCCTGAAGAAGCCCGTTGCGAGTGCCATCGGGTGAATCGCCGAGCACACGTCGTGCAGCACTCCGGGCAGCACGAGCTCAGTGGTGCGAGTGCCGCCACCGATCGTCTCGGCGGCCTCGAACACCGTGACGGGCACGCCAGCGCGGGCGAGCGTCACGGCAGCGGCGAGGCCGTTCGGGCCAGCACCGATCACGGCTGCCGGCCGTGATCCTCGCCCCGAAGTGCTCATGTTCTCACCCTACCGAACCCGCGTGCCCGGCCACCGGCCATCAGTCGAGCAGCAGCGCCGGCTCCTCGAGCACCGAGGCCACGTCGGCCACGAACTTCGACACGACGTCGCCGTCTACGACGCGGTGGTCGAACGAGCCGCCAACGGTCGTGACCCAGCGCGGCAGCACCTGGCCCTCGACGGCCCACGGCTTCTGCTTGATCGAGCCCATCGCGAGAATGGCGACCTCGTCGCGGTTCAGAATCGGGGTGCCGAAATCCATGCCGAACACACCGAAGTTCGTGATCGTGATCGTGCCGTGCTGCATCTCGGCGGGCTGGGTGCGCCCGAGGCGCGCGGTCTCGGTGAGCTGCTGAATCGCTTCGGCGAGCTCGATCAGACTGAGATCCTGCGCATCCTTGATGTTCGGCACGACGAGCCCGCGAGGCGTTGCCGCGGCGATGCCGAGGTTCACGTAGTTCTTCACGATGATCTCGTCGTCGGTCCACTGCGCGTTGACCTCGGGGTTGCGGCGCACCGCCCACAGCAGGGCCTTCGCGAAGATCAAGAGCGGCGACACCTTGACGCCCTCGAACTGGCTCGAGGTCTTGAGACGCTTCACGAACTCCATGGTGCGGGTGGCATCGACGTCGACGAACACGCTCACGTGCGGGGCCGAGAACTTCGATGCGACCATGTTCTCGGCGATGACCTTGCGCACGCCCTTCACCGGGAAGCGGTGTTCGCGCTGCTCGAGCTCCTGCGGCTTCGAGGCCTCGCGGAACAGTCCGTCGCGCGCGGTCGCGCGCAGCACGTCGTCGCGCAGAATCTCGCCGCCGCGCCCCGTGCCGACGAGTTCGCGCAGGTCGACGCCGAGATCCTTTGCGAGCTTGCGAATCGGAGGCTTCGCGACGACGCTCGCAGCCGGTGCGGCATCGGCAGCACCGGTTGCAGCGTTCGAAGAGGATCGCACTCCCCCGCGCCTACGGCTCTTTGCGGGCGCGACGGTGCCATAGCCGACGAGCACTGCGCCTCCCTCATCGGCGGGCAGCGAATCGGAGGCGCCGGTCGCGCCGAGGGGGCGATCCTCGCCCGAAGCCGAAGCAGCGTCGCCGGAACCGGAGCTACCGGCGCTAACGGAGCTACCGGCGCTACCGGTAGACGTGTCGCCGTCACCGGCCGCCCCGGCACCCGTGCGAATGCGCAGAATCGCCTCGCCGACCGGCACGGTCTGGCCGACCTCGGCGAGCAGCTCGGTCACAACGCCCTCGAATGGCGAGGGCAGCTCGACGAGCGACTTCGCGGTTTCGATCTCGCACACGACCTGGTTCAGTGCGACCTCGTCGCCGGGCGCGACGAGCCAGTTCACGATCTCGGCCTCGGTCAAACCCTCGCCGACATCGGGAAGGTGAAAGGTCTGGGCGTTCATCTGTGTTCTCCTTTTGACTCTCGAAACTCGAAAGCCGGCCCGTTGGCCGTAAGTTTAGTAATCGAGGGCGCGATCGACGGCCTCGAGCACGCGATCGGCATCAGGAAGGTAGACGCCCTCGAGCTTCGCCGGCGGGAAGGGCACGTCGAAGCCGCTGACGCGCAGCGGCGGGGCCTGCAGCGCGTAGAAGGCGCGCTCGGCGACGGTTGCCGCGATCTCACTGCCGACGCTCGCGTTGCCCTGCGCCTCTTGCGCGACCACGAGACGACCGGTCTTCTGCACCGAAGTGAGGATCGGGTCGTAGTCGATGGGCGAGATGCTGCGCAGGTCGAGCACCTCGAGCGTGGTGCCCTCAGAAGCCGCGAGATCGGCGGCTTGCAGCAGCGTCGTAACCATCGCGCCGAAGCCCACGACGGTGCAGTCGCTGCCCGCGCGCACGACGGCGGTGCGGTGCAGCGGGGCCGCCAGGGCGTGCGGGTCGACCTCGCCCTTCTGCCAGTACTTCGCCTTCGGTTCCATGAAGATCACGGGGTCGTCTGACTTGATGGCCTGCTGAATCATCCAGTAGGCGTCGTGCGCGTTCGAGGGTGCCACGACCCTCAGGCCAGCCGTGTGCGCGAAGTACGCCTCGGGGCTCTCCTGGTGGTGCTCAACCGCACCGATGTGGCCGCCGTAAGGCAGGCGAATCACGACGGGCATCGACTGCTTGCCGTCGGTGCGGCTCGTCAGCTTCGCGAGCTGCGTCACGATCTGGTTGAACGCGGGGAAGACGAAGCCGTCGAATTGAATCTCGACGACCGGGCGGTAGCCCGCCATCGCGAGCCCGATCGCGCTGCCGACAATGCCAGCCTCGGCGAGCGGGGTGTCGATGACGCGGGCAGAACCGAAGTCGCGCTGCAGCCCGTCGGTCACGCGAAACACGCCACCGAGCGGGCCGATGTCTTCGCCCATCAGCACGACGCGCTCGTCGGCCGCCATCGCGGCCCGCAGACCGGCGTTGATCGCCTTCGAGATCGGCAGCGACTGGCGCTCGGTCAGTGAAATGTGTGCCTCGCTCATGCCTGGCCGCCCTCGTTCATCGCCGCCTCGTAGTCTTCGAGCCACTCGCGCTGCGCATCCATCAGCGGGTGCGGTTCGCTGTAGACGTGCTCGAACATCGCGTCGCGGCCGGGCTCGGGCATCGTCAGAATGCCCTCGCGAGCGGTCTTCGCGATCTCGTCAGCCTGCTGCGCTGCCTCTTCGAAGAAGTCGTCGCCGACCCCGCGCTCGCGAAGGTAGCCTTCGAAGCGCACGATGGGGTCGCGCCTGCGCCAGCTCTCGAGTTCGTCGCTTTCGCGGTATCGAGTGGGATCATCGCTCGTCGTGTGCGCACCCATGCGGTACGTGAGCGCCTCGATGTATCCCGGGCCGTTCCCGGCGCGTGCTTCTGCGAGAAAGCGCTTCGCGACCGCGTAGCCCGCGAGCGGGTCGTTGCCGTCGATCTGCACGGCGCGCAGGCCGAAGCCGAGGGCGCGCCGATAGATCGGCGTGCGCGACTGGCGCGCGACAGGCACCGAGATGGCCCAGCTGTTGTTCTGCATGACGTGCAAGAGTGGCGACTGAAAGCTCGAGGCGAACACCATCGACTCGCTCACGTCGCCCTCGCTCGTGGTGCCGTCGCCGTAGAACACGATCGTGGCTCCCTCGGTCGGCACGCCAGCCTCGCCCGGGGCGAGCGAGTCGCTGCCGGCCTTGCGCTTCGCGTCGAGCACCTGCCCCATCGCAAAGCCCGCCGCGTGCTGGGCCTGGCTGCCGAGCACGAGCGTGTAGAGGTGGCAGTTGCCGTTCGAGGGGTCGGTCACGTCCCAGCCGCCGTGGGTCACGCCGCGAAACTGGCCGGCGATGCCGACGAGGTCGACGCCTCGCACGTACGCCACCGTGTGCTCGCGGTAGGTCGGGAAGAGGTGATCCTCGGCCTGTGCCGCGTGCGCGATGCCGACCTGGCCGCCCTCTTGGCCGACGCTCGGTGCCCAGAGCGCGAGCTGGCCCTGACGCTGCAGGTGCGTGCACTCGGTGTCGAAGGCGCGCACGGCAGCCATGTCTCGGTACCACTGCATGAGGTCGTCGAGGTCAAGGCCCTCGAGCTCGCCTTCGAACGCGGCTGCGGTCTCAGATGGAGCGTATCGGCCCTCGTCATCGAGAAAGCGGATCGGCTCGGGGTCGGTCATATCGACACCAAATGTTGTCGTTGCACTCACCCAGCCAAGTGTAACGAGCGGGTATGTTCTCATTCGGATATTCACGTCGTTCTCACGGATTTGGCGCACCACTGCGAGCCGACACCTGAACTTCAGCTTTGCTTGCAAGACTGCGTATATGCGTACCGTGATTCGAGTTCTCGTCAGCGCCTTCGCGCTCTGGTTGACCACGCTCATCGTGGGCGGCAGCGGCAACAACGGCATCTGGATCGTGCCCATCGGCTCAGGCCAATACGACCACCTGATTACGCTGCTGCTCGTCGCGCTCGTCTTCGGGCTCGTCAACGGCACACTCGGCAAGGTCGTGCGAGTGGTTTCGATCCCGCTCTACATCTTGACGCTCGGCCTCTTCGGGCTCATCGTCAACGGTTTTCTGCTCTGGGTCGTCGCGTGGCTCTCGAGCCTCGCCGGCTTCGGCCTCGCGATCGGCGGCTTCTGGTGGGGCGTGCTCGCCGCGCTCGTGCTGTCACTGCTCTCGGGCATCTTGAACGGGCTGCTCGGTACGAACAAGAAGAAGGATCGCTAACGGCATACGCGCCGCGCGCCCTCGGCTCGGCAAACTCATGGAGCGCGGAATGCTGCGCATCGCGTGCGAGGTGAGTGAATCGAGCCCCGCGCCCGGCGCGTGGGAGAATAGGGGCTGGCCGATCCTCGCCCCGACACTTACGGAGAGTCACCATGACGCAGCTTCCCCCGCAGCCCCTCAGCCCGCTCGACGGTCGTTACCGCAGCGCTGTCGAGGGCCTCGGCGACTTTCTCTCTGAGGCGGGGCTCAACAAGGCCCGCGTGCACGTCGAGGTCGAGTGGCTCGTCTACCTGACCTCGCACTCTCTGCTGGGCTCGGCTCCGCTCGACGACGCTGACGTCGCGGCACTGCGCTCCTGGGCCGCAAACTTCGGCCAGGCCGAGATCGACGAGCTCGCCGAGACCGAGCGCACCACGCAGCACGACGTGAAGGCCGTGGAGTACCTGGTTCGCGCGCAGCTGTCGCGCCAGGGCCTCGACCGCATCGCCGAGCTCACGCACGTCGCGTGCACGAGCGAAGACATCAACAACCTCTCATACGCGATCACCGTGAAGCAGGCCGTCGCCGAGGTGTGGCAGCCGAAGTTCGAGGCGGTCATCGCCGAGATCGCTCGCCAGGCCGAGCAGTACCGAGAACTGCCCATGATGAGCCGCACCCACGGGCAGCCGGCGACCCCGACGACGCTCGGCAAGGAGCTCGCCGTCTTCGTGCACCGCTTGAACCGCCAGCTCGCGCAGATCGCCCAGATCGAATACCTGGGCAAGTTCTCGGGCGCGACCGGCACGTTCGCCGCCCACATCGCGGCCGATCCGCTGGTCGATTGGCAGGCGGTTTCGCGCGAGTTCGTCGAGGGCCTCGGTCTCGATTGGAACCCGCTCACCACGCAGATCGAGTCGCACGACTGGCAGGCCGAGCTCTACAGTCGCATCGCCCACGCAAACCGCATTCTGCACAACCTCGCCACCGACATCTGGAGCTACATCTCCATCGGCTACTTCCGTCAGATTCCCGTCGCGGGCGCAACTGGCTCGTCGACGATGCCGCACAAGGTCAACCCGATCCGCTTCGAAAACGCCGAGGCGAACCTCGAGCTCTCGAACGCGATCCTCGACTCGCTTGCGCAGACCCTCGTGACGAGCCGCTGGCAGCGCGACCTCACCGACTCGTCGGCGCAGCGCAACATCGGCGTCGGCATCGGCCACTCGGTGCTCGCGCTCGACAACATCAAGCGCGGCCTCGGCCAGATCGACGCGGCACCCGAGGTGCTCGCGGCTGACCTCGACAGCAACTGGGAGGTGCTCGGCGAGGCGATTCAGACCGTGATTCGCGCCGAGGTCACTGCCGGTCGTTCGTCGATCAGCGACCCCTACGCAGCGCTCAAAGAGTTGACGCGAGGCAAGAGGATCGGCCAGGCCGAGCTGATCGAGTTCGTTTCGGCGCTCGAGATCGGCGACGAGGCAAAGCAGCGCCTGCTCGCCCTGACCCCGGCGACCTACGTCGGCGATGCGGCGAATCTGCTGGAGCACCTGGGCGCCAACTAGCACCGACCCGTGTCGCTCGCACCCTCGCTAACATGAGGGTGTGAGCACACAGACGCGACGAAGCGAGATTGAGGGGGCGAACGCTAAGCCCCAGCGCATCTCGCTGCTCGCCGTGCTCGACCAGTTCTTCTTTGTCTTTGCCGGGCTTGCGGCGGTTTGGCTCGCCTGGCTCTTGCTGCGCGAAAGCTTTCAGCTCGGCTGGTGGGGCATTCTCGTATTCGTCGTGTTCTGGGGCATGCTCGCCTACCTGGCACTCCCCCGCATCCACCGCATGCTCACCGCGATCTACGTGCCCGACTACTTCATCGGGCGCACCCGCACGAGCGACGGCCTGCTCGGCGACCCGATCAACCTCGCCTTACTGGGCGACGAAGCTGCACTGCACTCGGCCATGCAGGCGGCATCGTGGACCCGCGCCGACCGGGTCACGCTGCGCACTTCGTGGCGCATCATCACCTCGACCATCACCCGCAGAAGCTACGACGAGGCTCCAGTAAGCCCCCTCTTTCTCTTCGGGCGCATGCAAGACTTCGCCTATCAGCAAGAGGTTGCCGGCAACCCCGCGAAGCGACATCACGTGCGGTTCTGGCGCACGCCCGACGGTTGGCTGCTGCCCGGCGGCACTCGGGTCGACTGGCTCGCTGCCGGCACCTTCGATCGCGCGGTTGGTTTCTCGCTCTTCACGCTGCAGGTGACTCACAAGATCGATGCCGACATCGACATCGAACGCGATCACATCATCGCCACCGTGCTGCAAGCAAATCCCGCCGCAGCCGTGACCGTCCTGCGCGATTTCTCGACCGGCTACCACTCTCGCAACGGTGGCGGCGACACCATTCGCACCGACGGCGATCTGCCGATCCTCGATCTCAGAGCTTTGCCCACTGTCGACGCAGACGAGCCGCGCTCATGAGCGGCGACTCGCGACGGAAGCGCGCGGCGAGCGAGCCGGTCGAGGTGCTGGTTGCATCCGATGACGAGACGCATGCGCTATCGAGCGCGAGACCGCTCGCGACGACCCTCGGCTCGCTGTTCGTGTTCGGGCGCGGAATCGCCGGCCTATTCTGGATCGGCGCATTCCTGCTGGCTTGGCCCGCTCTTGCCGACGAAGAGCACGTTACAGCCGACGAGCGCCCGTTTGTGTTCTGGTTAGTGCTGAGCATTGGTGTGCTCGCCGCGTTGACGTCGCTCGTGTTCGCCTGGTCGATCTGGCGTGGCAGCAACCTCGCGCGCGTGCTGGTGATGTGCGGCGTCACGCTCAGCACGATCACGGCCGCGAGCAGCTACTTTGCGAACGGCGAGCAAATCACCATTCAGACGACTCTGCTGACCGTCTCACTCGACATTCTGGTGTTGCTTGCGCTCTCAAGCCGCGATGCCCGCGCCTGGGCCAGGCAGCCACGGAGCGCAAGCGCGAGGCGCACGAACGTGAAGCGCTCGCGGAAGGCCTAGTCTCGAGCCGGCGACTCATACGGGCTCTAGTGCCAGCCCTCTTTGTCGGGGTGGTGCAGGTCTTTGCGAGCCTCGACGTCTTCTTCGCTCGGCTTACCGCCCAGGCCAAGCAACGCCAGCACCATGAGCGAGACGATGAACACGATGCCAGTCACAATGCCAGCTCGAGCAAAATCTACGACGCCCTCGGGCGTGCGCAGCACAACCAGCACGACAATGCCGGCAAAGACTGCAAGCACGCCAGAGAAGCCGACGAGCTCAAGCGGGCGCAGCCTGTCTCGTCGCGTCGGCGTAACCTTTGGCTGCTGGTCTGACGGGGTGGGTTCAGTCATGTTCTGTTCCGATATGGGTTGTCTGAGGCTACTCTGAGCCCTGAGTCGAGCTGGGAACGGCGTCTGTCGCCGGGCGAGGATCGAACGCCGCGATACCAAGGAATACTCCCCTGATAATCGCGTATGCGCCGAAGAAACCGATGAGTGCCACCGCGTCGTCGCGGAACAGCAGGGCCAAGACCGCGAGCGCCGCGCTGAGCAGCAGCGAGGGCACTGCAACCTTCATGGGTTGCACACCGCGTGCGAGGCGCATGATGGTGATGACTGCGGTGAGTGCAGCCCAGAGCGCCAGAACCAAGGCCATGGTGAGGCTGTCGCTCACCGCGAGCAGTGAGCCTGCTGCTGCGAATGCGACGACGGCTCGCGCGGCGATCCACCAGCTCTCTGAGGTGCCGCGCAGGGCGAAGTACTCGAGCAACGTCGCCGCGCCGATCAGGGCGAGCCCGCCGCCGAGCACCCAGAGATCGAAGCCGAGTTCGCGATGCAGCGGAGCGGTGAAGGCGATCACAACCCCCACCACGACGAGCACGGCCGCTCGAACCAGTTGTGCTGCGCGGAAGCCGCGAAACTCAGAGGTCGCCGTGGTGCTCGGATCGCTCCCCATCACTGCCTCCGCCTTCCCATTCTATAGCGACAGCAAGTCTACTCCTCCAAGGTGAGAAGAGGATCGATGCCACGGGGCCACCTGCGCGAGCGTAAGCGGACTCGATCAGCTGCACAATCTGCTGTCCCCGGGCATCGCCGTCGCCGCTCAGGGTGTCAGTACGATCTTCCCGGCGTGGACCGCGCCGCGAAGCGCGTCGATCGCCTCGTCGGCTTGGTCGAATGTGTAGGTTTGCGAAACGGTAGAGCGCAGCTCGCCGGAGGCGAGTGCGGATGCAAGCTCGGCGATATCTTCACCTCTGGTCGAAGCCATGAGGGTAACCGCCTTGAGGCCTCTCGTGAGGGGTGCCCGGAGTGATCGACCCATTGGGCCGAGCACACGCCCACCCCCTTCGCTGCCGCCCAGCACCAGAGTGCCGCCCGGAGTGATCACACGACGCCAGTGCGACAGGGGCAGGCCACCAGCGAAGTCCAGGACGGCATCGAAGCGCTGACTTCTCGAAGTCGGGTCGGTGGTCGCGTAGTTGACGACATCGTGGGCGCCGAGATCACGGACGAATGTCGCCTTTGACGCGCTGCAAATTGCGTGACGTGCGCGCCGCGTTTCGCGGCGAGCTGCACTGCATACGACCCGACGCCTCCACCCGCCCCAGTGATCGCGATGCTCTTCCCGGCTAAGGCTCCGGCGGCCCGGAGCGCCTGCAGAGCGGTGTATCCCGGCATCGGCACGGCGGCCGCCTGCGTGAGACTCACTCCCGGCGGCACCGGCTGCAGCAGATCCGCACTCGCCGACGCGAGAGTGGCCCACGAGGCGCGAGCCGAGCCGAAGACGTGATCGCCCACCGCGAAGCTCTCGACGCCCGGGCCGACGCTCGCGACGATGCCGGCGACGTCCTGCCCGAGTCCGGGACGCTTCGGACGACGAAGCCCTGTCACGAGCCGCATCATCGTCGGTTCGCCGGACATCATGTGCCACTCGGCCATATTGACCCCTGCGGCGGCCACCTCCACGACCACCGTCCCCGGCTCGGCCTCCGGTTCATCGATCTCTTCCACACCCAGCACGGATGTATCGCCGTACTCGTGTCTCACGACGGCTCTCATCAGCCGCTCTCCTCTGCCTCGTAGCTAGAAAGTGGAGGCAGGGCCGGCCACTCAGAAATGCCCAGATGGAAACCACGTAGACGTTTCATCCGCAAACGTAGCACTTCAGTGGAGCATCATCGTCGGGTGAGGTTAGAGCCCCGAAGGCATGTCTTGGAAGCGCGAGTAGTGGCCCTGGAACGCAACCGTCACGGTGCCCGTGGGCCCGTTGCGCTGCTTCGCGAGAATGAAGTCGGCCTCCCCCGCCCTCGGGCTATCGCGGTCGCCCGCCGCCTCGCGATGCAGCAGGATCACCATGTCGGCGTCTTGCTCGAGTGAGCCTGACTCACGCAGGTCGCTGATCGCAGGCATCTTGTCTGCACGCTGCTCTGACGCACGGTTCAGCTGCGAGAGCGCGATCACCGGCACGTCGAGCTCTTTTGCGAGCAGCTTGAGCGAACGCGAGAACTCGCTCACCTCTTGCTGGCGACTCTCTGACTTCTTGCCAGACGACAGCAGCTGCAGGTAGTCGATGACCACCATGCGCAGTCCGTACTGCTGCTTGAGGCGACGGCACTTCGCGCGGATCTCGACGAGCGTAAGGTTCGGGCTGTCGTCGATGAACAGGGGCTTCTCTGAGATACGCGCCTGCGTCGCTGCCAGCTTCTGGTAGTCGCGGTTGTCGAGAGTGCCCTTGCGAAGTGTCTGCAGTGGCACCGAGGCCTCGGCCGAGAGCAGACGCATCGCGATCTCGGCGCGCCCCATTTCGAGCGAGAAGAACACGGTTGGTGCATCGGCGTGCACCGAACCATTGCGGGCGACGTCGAGCGCGAGCGTCGACTTACCCATTGCGGGTCGGGCCGCGATGATGATCATCTGCCCGCCCGAGAACCCGTTCGTCATCGCGTCGAGCTCGCTGAAGCCGGTGGGCACGCCGAGCATGCCGTCTGGCATCTCGCGCGCCCGCGAGATCTCTTCGAAAGCCGCTTCAACGGCGAGTGAGAGCGGAACGTAGTCTTCGGCCTGGTCGGCGCCCGTCACCGTATAGATCTCGGCCTGGGCACTGTTGACGAGGTCGACTGCCTCGCCTTCGCCGGCGTAGCCCATCTGCGTGATGCGCGTTCCGGCCTCTACCAGACGACGAAGCAGCGCCTTCTCGGCGACGATCTCTGCATAGAAGCTCGCGTTGGCCGCTGTCGGCACGATGCTCGTGAGGGTGTGCAGGTACTCAACGCCGCCCGAGCGCTGCAGATCGCCGGTCTTGGTGAGCTGATCAGTGACAGTAATGACGTCAGTGGGGTCGCCCTGTGCGTACAGGGTGAGCACGGCCTCGTAGATGACCTCGTGCTTCGGCACATAGAAGTCGCCCGGGCGCAGCTGGCCGGTGACATCTGCAACGGCGTCTTTCGAAAGCAGCATGCCACCGAGCACGCTCTGTTCTGCCAGCAGGTCGTGCGGAGGCACCCGCTCAAACCCGCGTGAGTCGTCTTCAAACTCTGGCGGCGCGTCGGGAATGCCGAGGTGCGCGATCGACAAAGCGATCTCCTTTCAGGGGTGGGAGTGCGTGTGGGCGGGCTGACTCGCCTGCCGTTTACCCAGTAGACACCGGACCACCGACACTCACGCTATGGCGAGTCTCGACCGCGGGCAAATGGGCCACGAGTCAGCCTGTGGATAACTTGGTGCATAACTCACCGCATTTCCCCGGTTCTTATCCACAATTCTGGGGATAACTTGTGGAGAAGTAAATGATAGGCGCCTCAGTTTTCAGCCTGATCAGGTATTTTATGAGAATGTGCCTGTGAAGTTATTCAACTCTCAGGTGCAAGTTGAAGCTTGCCCGCCCGGTCGCCCTGTGGAGAAGTACTGGTTTCAGCGAGCCATGTCAAGTCAGAATAGGCACGTCGGAAAGATATATTTTCATCTGAGCAGCGGGGCTTGAAAAACCGCCGGTGAGCGGCAAAAATGTCTTGCACATGAACGGGGAGTTCTCAAGCGCGCACCTAATCCCGTATCCTCCCGAGGACCAGCCCCGCCCGGTCAGCTAGGCCAGTCCCGCCAGCTACCAGCTCAGCCAGTCCCAACAGCAATAGTGCGCGAATTGCGCGTTCCGGCGACATCAGCGCGCAATTCGCGCACTATTGCCGCCGATCTGACCGCACGCACGAACCCGCAGAGGACAGCGATACACAAGTAGCGAGCCGGCTTGGGAGCCTCGCCGAGCCACACATCCCAAGCCGGCACACAAAAAGAAAGGGTGAGGGCCGAAGGCCCTCACCCTGATCCTTGTCGCAGAAATTAGCGAGCAGCGATCACCTGAAGGGTGACCTGTGCATCGACACCGTCGTGCAGGTGGATCGTCGCGTTGTACTCACCGGTCGACTTGATGGTCGGAACCGTGATCTTGCGCTTGTCGATCTCGCCGACGCCGGCCTCAGCAACCGCAGTTGCAACCGCAGCGGGCTTGATCGAACCGAAGAGACGACCCTCAGCACCGGTCTTCGCGAACAGGCGAATCTTGTTCTCCTGCAGCTTGGCCTTGAGTGCCTGCGCCTCTTCGACGGTAGCAATCGCACGAGCCTCGCGGGCCTTGCGGATCTGCGCAACCTGAGCCTCGCCACCGCGGGTCCAGTTCACAGCGTAGCCCTGGGGCACGAGGTAGTTACGGGCGTAGCCGTTCTTCACCTCAACCACGTCACCGGCGCTGCCGAGACCCAGAACTTCGTTAGTCAGAATCACCTTTGCCATGATTCCCCTCCTTAGCGGCCGCTGCCGGCGTAGGGGAGCAGTGCCATCTCGCGGGCGTTCTTCACTGCCTTCGCGATCAGACGCTGCTCCTGAACCGACACACCGGTGATGCGACGGGCGCGGATCTTGCCGCGCTCAGAAATGAACTTGCGAAGCGTAGCGACATCCTTGTAATCGATGACGCCCACGGTCTGCTTCTTTGCGGGTGCGACAACCTTTGCGTTCTTGCCGCGACCCGGCTTGCGGGCTGCGCCGCTTGCCTTGCCTGCCATGATGATCTCTTTTCGTATGTTCTGCCCGTCACCGGGCAAATGCCCGCGAACGGGCGAAGTTATTTAGAAAGGCTGCTCGTCGTCGAAGCCCGAGCCGAAACCGCCACCCTGAGACGAGTTACCCGAACCACCCGAGTTGCCCCAGGGATTATCGTTACTCTGTCCGGCAGGGCGACCCCAGTCGCTCTGACCCGAAGGCTGACCGCCACCGAAACCGCCGCCCTGACCACGCGACTGCGAACGCGTCACCTGAGCGGTGGCGTAACGCAGCGACGGGCCGATCTCGTCGACATCGAGCTCGTAGCTCGTGCGACGCTGGCCGTCTTTGTCGTCGTAACTACGCTGACGCAGGTTGCCGCGCGCGATGACGCGGGTGCCCTTGGTCAGCGAGTTCGCCACGTGCTCGGCGAACTCCCGCCACACGGTTGCGCGAAGAAACAGCGCTTCGCCGTCTTTCCACTCGTTCGTCTGGCGGTCGAAAGTGCGGGGAGTCGAAGCGATCGTGAACGACGCGAAGGGCACACCGCTGCCGGTGTACCGCATCTCGGGATCAGCGGTGAGGTTGCCCACCACCGTGATCACGGTCTCGCCGGCCATGACTTACGCGCCCTGCTTCGCGGCGCGAGCGGCCTTAGCCTGGTCGCGCTTCGACTGAGCTGCGCGCTGCGCGATGAGCTCGTCTGAGCGGAGCACCTTGGTGCGCAGCACTGCCTCGCTGAGGCCCAGCTGACGCTCGAGCTCTGCGGTTGCTGCGGGGGTAGCGGTGAAGTTTGCGACGACGTAGATGCCTTCGCTCTGCTTCTTGATCTCGTAAGCGAGACGGCGCTTGCCCCAGATGTCGACTCCCTGCACCTCGCCGTCAGCGTTACGGATAACGCCGAGGAACTTGTCAATGCTGGGAGCCACGGTGCGCTCATCGATACCGGGATCGAGGATGACCATGAGTTCGTACGGATGCATTACTGACCCACCTCCTTCGGACTACGCGGCCACAGGATTTCTGTGGCAGGAGGGTGTTTATGCACGTGCCCGTGCACGCCGCAGATTGCGCGTTGCACAGACAACCTGTACAGCCTACCACTTGAGGGGCGAATGCGCAGCTTGAGGTTTGCTTCGCTCGCACGTACCGGGTGCATAGCCTGCGCTGCGTGCGAGATATGCACTGCGTACGAGAGATTTCCCAAAACGCGCGTACGTTGCGCGTATCTCGCACGCACCGCATGCGGCACGGGTCTCGTGCGCAGCGCAGCTTGCAGATCTCGCGGGTTGCAGATGCAGAAAAGGATCAGTGCCGCGACTTCTGGCACCGATTCCTTTTCGCCGCAACTAGAACTCGGTGATGCTGATCCCATCAAGAACCGACTGCGCGGCTTTGTCGCCCTCGGGCGTCGCCGGGCAGTCGACCTCTGCGTAGAGCGCGAGGTTGTCGGGCATGAACGTGCGCAGCAGAATCTGACGCTGACGATCGCCGTCGGCAGTCGGGTAGATGGCGACGTAGCGCGACATCTCGACCGAGTAGGCCCAGTCGACCGGCATCTCTACAGTGCCGTCGGGGTTCACCTCGGGGTCGGCGGTCGCCGCAGTCCAGGGGAGCCCGATCTGCAGCGCAGTCGAGAGCGTCTCTTCGGTGGCGCCGCGGTCTTCGGTCGCGGTCAGGCCCTCGGGGCCATACCCCTGGTACGTAAAGAACATGCAACCGGTCGCCACGTTCTTGAACTCGTTCACACCCTGCTCGTCAAAGCGCACAATGTCCCAGCCGTCTTCGAACGGCACAGCCCAGTAGGGGCCAGCGGCGAACTCTGAGGGGTCGTCGAGCGTGACGAGGTCGAGCTGGGCCGGGGTCTCTGGTTCTTCCTCGGGCACCTCGGTTGTGGGCGGGACCGGCGCCGGCTCGGATGTGGCCGGCCCTTTCAGCATGAACGGCAACGCGATGCCGAGCGCGATGATCAGGAGCAGCACGAGCGCGCCCGCACCGATGCCGATCCAGGCACCCACCGGCAGCCCCTTGCGGGGTGGTGCGCCAGTGGGCGGCATGCCCGGAGCGTACTGCTGGCCTGGCTGCGGCTGACCGGGAGCGTACTGCTGCGGCTGCGCGTAGGGCTGACCCGGCTGTGCTTGCTGCGCGGTCACATATGGCTGCTGTGCGAACTGGCCCGGTTGCTGCGGAGGCTGCTGCTGACCAGTCGGTGCAAACTGCGGCGGTTGCTGCCCAAATTGTCCAGGCTGCTGGGGCGGCTGCGGCTGCCCGAACTGTGGCGGTTGCGGCCCGGCCTGCTGCTGGGGCGGCTGGCTCGGTGCCCACGGCTGATTCTGCTGGGGCGGGGGAGCGTACTGCGGAGGCTGCGACCCGAGATGCGGCGGCGGCGCGTACACCGGGGGAGCCGGCTGCGGCGGTTGCAGATCGTGATGCGACTCAGTCGGCGGCGACTGGTTCGGCACTTGATCGTGCTGCGGCGCGCCCTGCTGCTGCTCGCCCTGCTCGGGCGCACCCTGCTGGGGCTCGCCCTCGGGCTGCTCGCCGGGCGCGCCTGATGGCAGATTGTTCGGGGGGTTCTGATCATTCATTGCGGTTCGCCTTATCGCTGTTCGCAGGTGGTGGTCTGAGAGTTACTCTAACGTGCGCAGGCGAAACAGTTCTATTGTTTCGATCGCCTGACGCTGACCCCCGACGTGCACGATCTCTTCGCCGTCGACTGTGAGCTGCGTGGCGTATGCGCGCAGCGCGGCCCTCTTGCGATCGAGCCACGGCGCGATGTCGTGCGTCTCGACCTGATCTTCAGACTGCGCCTCGGCATCTTCGGGCGCAGAGACGATCTCCCAGAACGGCAGCCCGAGCGCGGTCGCCACTGCGCGGCTGAGCTGATGGGCCAGCACGTGGTCGGGGTGGCCGTAGCCGCCCCCGTCGTCGTAGCTCACGATGCCCTGCGCCCCAGAGAGGTAGACCCCGGCGAGCAAGTCGTTCAGCACCTCGACGGCCGGCACACTCGTGAGCGCGTCTGGGCCGACGTCCTCGGCGGGCACCGCCCGCGGCGCCTCACCCGGCACTGAGTCAGCCCATGCCATGCCAGAGTCTTCGTAGATGGTCGGTGGGTGATCCTCGGCCCTCGCGGGCTCGACCCCCAGAAATACGTGACGCTCAAGACCCAACATGCCGAGCGCGGTCTTCAACTCGTTCTGGCGAACGACCGCGAGCCCGTGCGCCTGCACGAGCCCCTGCAGCGGGCCGGGCACGACCTCGCCGCGCTCACCGCGCGTCAGGGTGATGAGCAACGGCTCGAGACCGGCCTCTGCGAGCGCCGCAAGCGTTCCGCCGGTCGTGATCGTCTCGTCATCTGGGTGCGCGTGCACGAAGAGCACCCGCGACCTGCCCCGAAACCACTGCGCTACCTCGCTCATGCCTGCTCCGCAAACCACTCGCGCAGGCGCGCCTCAGCCGCCTGCTCACCGATGAGACCCTCGTCGAGCCGAAGCTCAAGCAAGAACTTGTAGGCCTGACCCACCACGCGCCCCGGAGGCACGTCGAGAATAGCCATGATCTGCTCACCGTCGAGCTCGGGCCGCACCGCCGCGAGCTCTTCTGCCTCAGAGAGTTCGGCGATTCTGCGCTCGATGTCGTCGTAGGCGTGTTCGAGGCGCTCGGCCTTGCGGCGATTGCGCGTCGTCACGTCGGCTCGGGTAAGAATGTGCAGCTGCTCGAGCACCTCGCCCGCGTCGCGCACGTAGCGTCGCACCGCAGAGTCGGTCCACTGCTGATCGCTGTAGCCGAAGAAGCGCAGGTGCAGTTCGATCAGCCGACTGACGCGCTTGATCGTGTCGTTGTCGAAGCGCAGTTCGCGCAGGCGCTTTTTCGCGAGCTTCGATCCGACCACGTCGTGGTGGTGAAACGTCACCCCGCCGCGCTCGAAGCGCCTGGTCGCCGGCTTGCCGATGTCGTGCAGCAGCGAGGCGAGGCGCAGCACGATGTCGGGCGTCACCTCGGCATCCGGGTCGCGCCGAGAGTTTTCAAGCTCGATCGCCTGGCGCAGCACGGTGAGGCTGTGCTCATAGACGTCTTTGTGGCGCCCGTGGTCGTCTTGCGTCGTGAGCAGCTCGGTGAGCTCGGGCAAAAAGCGATCGGCGAGACCCGTTTCGACGAGGAGCCTGAGCCCGGCCTCGGGGTGCTCGGTCGAAAGCAACTTGACCAGCTCGTCACGAATGCGCTCGGCAGAGATGATGTCGAGTCGCTCGGCGTACTCGGCCATCGCGAGCCGCACCTCCGGCACTACCTCGAAGCCGAGCTGCGAAGCAAACCTGGCCGCTCGCATCATGCGAAGCGGGTCGTCGGTAAACGACACCTCGGCCGGGCCGGGCGTGGCGATGCGCGCCGCGAGCAGGTCTTCGATGCCACCCGAAACATCGACAAGTCTCATCGACGGCAGCATGAGCGCGAGCGCGTTGATAGTGAAGTCGCGGCGCACGAGGTCGCCCTCGATCGTGTCGCCGAACTCGACCGCGGGCTTGCGCGAGTCGGCCGCGTAGCTGTCGGCGCGATAGGTCGTAATCTCGACCTGCTCACCGTGCACCTTGGCCGCGATCGTGCCGAAGTCACGGCCCACATCCCAAATGTTTTTCGTCAGCGACTCGAGGATCGCTCGTGTCTCATCTGGCCGGGCCGAGGTCGTGAAGTCGAGATCGGTCACGTCGCGGCCGAGCAGCGCGTCACGCACGGGGCCGCCGACGAGCGCGAACTCGTGCCCGGCGGCGGCGAATGCTGCGGCGAGCGCGGCGACGGGTCGAGACTCGGCGATGTCGCGCATGGCGACCATGGATTCGGCGAGAGGGCGCATCCCTCCAGGGTACAGGCGGCGGCGAGCCCTACACTTGCCATATGCCTCACGCCCCCCGCCTTTCGCCTCGGCGCGGCAGCGTGTACGCGCTTATTGCAGTCTCGCTGACCGCTGCGCTCACGTTTTCTGGCATTTCGGTAATGCAGGGGCGAGGATCAGCCCACGCCGCCGAGCCCGATGCCGAGAGCGGCCCGCAGCCCGCGCTCGTGGTTGCCCCCGAAAGCGCCGTTGTCGAGAGCACTGCCGAGCAGTTTCGCTTCGAGGTGCTGCTCAAGAACCCGACGAGCCAGCCTCTCGGCGCGGGCACCGTCACCCTGACGATCGACAATCATCGTGCCGAGACTGCCGCAGATCTCTCATCTGAGGGCGAGCGGGAGTCGCTCGAACTGGCAAGCGTCGAAGCAGTCGCGACCCAGGGCGAAAAGGAGCAGCGCATCGAAGTCGTGGTGTCTCGCGATGACTTTCCGCTGTTGTTTACGCGCGAAGCCGGCGTCTATCCGATTCACGCGGAGTTTCAGCCGAGCGATGCGAAGGCAGATGACGCAGGCGCACCGAACCTCACGACTTCGACCGCGGTGGTCTGGAACGACGCGGTGGCCACGAGTCCGCTTGCCGTCACGCTCGTGGTGCCGCTCGTGCTGCCTAGCAGCGTCGAAGCACTGCCGACGCGCGACGAGCTCGCGAGCTCTGCGCCGAAGCTGACCCAGCTGCTCGATGCAGCCGAGCAGCGCTATGCCACGATCGCGGTCGACCCCCGCATCATCGCGGGCACTCGCGCGCTCGGCAGCAATGCCCCCGGCGCCGCGACCATGCTGCTCGATCGCCTTGAACGCAGCACCTCACCGATGTTTCTGCTGCAGTTCGCCGACGCCGACCCGGCCGTGCAGGCTGCGCTCGGCTTCGAGACGCTGCTGCAGCCTCTCGGCTTCAACCACGCGACCGCGCTGGGCAAGTTCGAACCGCCGACACCCGAGGCAGCGGCGACGAGTGCGGTGAACGGCGACGCCGCGGCGGGGCAGAACGCCGGAACCGATGGGGCAGCTGTAGGCGCTGACGCAGGTGCCGACGCAGGTGCCGACGCAACCGAGGCGGCAGGCGCCGACTCTTCCGCCACCGCCACCGCAGATGACGCGAGTACAACCGACGCAGCAGACGCAGCAGACGCGACCGTCAAGGTCGACCCGGTCACCGGCGTGCCGACGCTCGAGGCACTTCTCAGCCTCGACAACACAAGGCCCGGCGCTTGGCCTGCTGGAGGAGAGGTCGATAGCGCGACGCTCGCACTGCTGCGAGACGCGGGGCTGACCTCGCTCGTGCTCGACTCGAACAATGTCGCGAACGCGTCGACTCCGCGCGTCACCTTCGGCGACTTCGACGCCCTGGTCGCCGATGCCCCCGCAGGTCAGGCAGCGCGCGTCTCGATCGCGGGCGCCACCGCAACCGAGCGCGACGCCGGCACCGCCGATCTGACCGCCCGCCTCGCGCTTTCGGCGCAGACCGGTGCGGGCGGGCTGGTGCTTGCCCTCGATCGCGGTGCCCTCGCCGACATTGCTGATCCTCTTCGCATCTTCGACACCATCGACTCGCTGCCCTGGGTGCAAACCGTATCTGAACGCCTGCAATCCAGTGCCCCGGCCGAACTGCGGGCGGGAGCCTCCACAGAGCAACGCCGCGAACTGCTGCGCGCAACCATCGCGCGCTCAGCGCAGATCGACGAACTCGCCCCGCTGCTTGTAGAGCCCAGCTACCTCACCGAGTACCAGCGAGAACGCCTGCTCGCCGCACTCGCGACGAGATACGCCGAGCCCGATGTCGACTACCTCGCAATCGACGAGCAGACCAAAGCGCGCGATAGTGAACTTCTCAGAGGGGTGAGCCCCCTTGTGAGCGAGAACACCCAGCTGGTCGGATCGCTCTCGAACGTGCCCATCACGCTGAGCAACGCCCTGCCATTCGAGGCGGTCGTCAACCTGCACGTCACCCCCACCTCGGCGGCGATCTCGCTGGGAGAGCGCGACTTCGAGGTGCGCATTCCGGCGGTTGGCAGCAGGAATGTGCTCGTGCCGGTGCAGAGCCGCGTATCGTCGGGCGAGGCCGGCCTGCAGCTCGAAGTGCAGAACGCGTCGAAAGAATTTGCCTTTGCCAGCGCGCTGCACCCGCTGACTCTGCGCACCGCGATCGAGACCGCACTCATCTGGGTGCTCGGCTCGGCCGCCGCACTGCTGCTCGGGTTTGGTGTGTGGCGCTCGGTGCGCCGTCGGCGAACGAAGCGGCCTGGGCACCCAGATCCCAGCCCCGGGGAATAGTTCGAACCTAAACTGGGTTATATCCCGTAGCTCATTACTCACTACGATCAATCCGCCGCGCGAGGAGCAGCATGCATCAGATCATCATCATCGGTTCGGGCCCCGCAGGCCTCACCGCAGGCATTTACGCGGCACGCGCCGGCCTTGAGCCCGTGCTGTTCGCGAGTTCGGTAGAGCCCGGCGGCGAGCTGATGAACACGACCGATGTTGAGAACTTTCCAGGCTTTCCCGAGGGCGTGCAGGGCCCCGAGCTCATGGAGAAGATTCAGTCGCAGGCCGAGCGCTTCGGCACGAAGGTGCTCTACAACGACGTCACCGAGCTCGATCTCGAGGGCGATGTGAAGCGCGTTACCGATGCCGACGGCACCGTGCACGAGGCGAAGACGGTCGTGTTCGCGACCGGCTCGGCCTACCGCAAGCTCGGCATCGCCGACGAAGACCGCCTCAGCGGCCACGGCGTCTCGTGGTGCGCGACCTGCGACGGCTTCTTCTTCCGCGAGAAGACGATTGCGGTCGTGGGCGGCGGCGACTCGGCGATGGAAGAGGCGACGTTTCTCACCCGCTTCGCTTCGAAGGTCTACGTCATTCACCGCCGCGACTCGCTCAAGGCGTCGAAGATTATGCAGCAGCGAGCCTTCGACAACGAGAAGATCGAGTTCATCTGGAACGCAGAGGTCACGGCGATTCACGGCGAGACCGAGGCGAACGGCGTTGCACTGCGCGACACCGTGACTGGTGAGACCCGGGACCTGGCGCTCGATGGGGTGTTCATCGCGATCGGCAACGATCCGCGCACCCACCTCGTGCACGGCAAGCTCGACCTCACCGAAGACGGCACGATCGCAGTCGAGGGCCGCAGCTCGAAGACCTCGGTGCCCGGCGTGTTCGCCGCGGGCGACGTCATCGACCCGAGCTACCGTCAGGCAATCACCGCCGCCGCTTCGGGCACCATTGCCGCCCTCGACGCCGAGCACTACCTCGCGGCGCTCGAAGACCACTAACGAATATTTAGGAGCACAACATGTCAGAAGCAATCAACGTAGGCGAGCAGACCTTCGAGAAGGTCGTGCTGCAGAGCGAGATTCCGGTTCTCGTCGACTTCTGGGCAGCCTGGTGCGGCCCGTGCCGCATGGTCGCACCCGTGCTCGACCAGATCGCCGCAGAGCACGAGGGCAAGATTCGCATCGTCAAGGTGAACGTCGATGAGGAGCCCGCGCTGGCCGCGCAGTACCGCATCACCTCGATTCCCGCGATGAAGGTCTTCAAGGGCGGCGAAGAGGTGCGCGAGCTGATCGGCGCGATGCCGAAGCAGATGATCGAGCAGCAGCTCGAGGGCATTCTCTAGGCTTCAGCCAGCGGGATCGCACCGATCTCAAGCAAGTGGGCACTCGGTGTTGCTCTGACTCAGTTCAGGCAACACCGAGTGCCCAGTTGCTTTGTGTTCTGCTGCACAAGGCTGGCATTCCCAGGGGAGCGAATCGCGCTCACCCCCCGAGCTGCAGGCGATACCCCATGCCCGACTCGGTGAGCAGGTAGCGCGGGTTTGCGGGGTCCGGCTCGAGTTTCTTGCGCAGCTGCGACAGGTACAACCGAAGGTAGCCCGTGTCTTTGGCGTGCTCGAACCCCCAGATGTGGGTGAGCAGGGTCTGCCTCGTCACGAGCTTGCCCGCGTTGCGAATGAGCAGCTCGAGCACCTGCCACTCGGTGGGGGTGAGTCGCACCTGCACGGGCCGACCACTCGAAGTGTCGGTCACGATCCTCGCAGAGAGATCGACCGTGACCTGCCCGAACGTCACGACCGGGCTCGCCTCTTGATCGGGAATGCGCCTGGTGAGCGCGCGAATGCGCGCGAGCAGCTCTTCGACGAGAAACGGCTTCGTGACGTAGTCGTCGGCGCCGGCATCGAGCGCCTCGACCTTGTCGCCGGCTCCGGTGCGCCCCGACACGACGAGAATCGGCGCGTCTGACCAGCCGCGAATCGCGTGAATCACGTCGAGCCCGTCGAAGCGAGGCATGCCGAGGTCAAGCAGCAGCACATCGGGCCGCTCGTCGGCCGCGCGGCTGATCGCCTCTTCGCCGTCGGCCGCGGTGATGATCTCGTAGCCCTTCGCTGTGAGGGTGATGCGCAGGGCGCGCAGCAGCTGCGGGTCGTCGTCTGCAATGAGAATCTTCATCGTGTGTGCCCTTCGCTGCCGCGCCGCTCGTTCACGCGCGGGGCCCGCGTCATAGTTCCGGTGTCGGCACCCTCGCCGCTCACGAGCAGCGATACCACCATTGTCAGCCCGCCGCCCGGGGTGTCTTCGGGTTCGAGTGTGCCCTGCATCGCCTCGATAAAGCCGCGCGAAAGCGCGAGGCCGAGGCCGAGGCCGGTCGTGTTGTCGGTGTCGCCCAAGCGCTGAAAGGGCACGAAGACGTCGCTGCGCCTGGCGATCGGCACGCCAGGCCCGTGGTCGATCACGCGAATCTCAAGCCTGTCGAAGATGAGGCGAGTCGCGATCTGCACAGGAGTACTCGGGGGCGAGAAGCGCAGCGCGTTCGCGAGCAGGTTCACGATCGCCCGTTGCAACAGCACAGGGTCGGCGAGGATCTTGGCCCGGCCGTGGGTGGCCTGCACCCCAATGGGCGGCTGCACCTCGCCGAGTTCTTCGAGGGCTGGCTCGATGACGTCCATCGGGTCGAGCGCGATGGGGGAGATCGCGAGCACGCCCGCCTGCACTCGGCTCACGTCGAGCAGGTCAGTGACGAGCGCGGTGAGTGATGCGAGGCTCTCGTCGGCGGTTTCAAGCAACTCGTCTCGATCGGAGGGGGAGAGGGCGTCGCCGGCCGAGCGCAGGCCGCCCACCGCAGCGGTCGCCGAGGCGAGCGGCCTGCGCAGGTCGTGGCTCAGCGCAGAAAGCAGCGCGCCGCGCATTCTGTCTGAGGCGGCAACCGGTTCGACAGCCCTCGCCGCGGCCTCACGCCGATGTCGCTCGAGCACCACGCTCACCACCACAGCTGTTGCGATGTGCAGCATCAGTACCACCAAGTGAATGGGGTCTGCCACGGCGACCGTGAAGTGGGGCTCGATGAAGAACAGGTCGAGCAGCACCCCCGAGCACACCGCGGCGAGCAGTGCGGGCCACAGCCCGCCGACGAGCGCGACGACCACGACGTACAGCTGCAGGCAGAGCACCTCGATCGCGATGGCGTTCGGGGTGTGAAAGCTGCCGAAGAGCAGCATGAGCAACGGCAGCGCCAACATGGCGACGGCGAGGCCCGCGAGTTGGCGCACGCGCGGAAGGGCTCCGCGCTGCGCCGCGCTCGCCGAGCCTGCCTGTTTCGCCACTTCTCTACGCTACGTGAATCCAGGGGCGCCGTGTCACGTCAGGTTGCGCTTCACGCAGCACCTCTCGCGTCATCGGGGCGATCTCGCCCTCACCGAAAAGCAGGAAACGAAGCAGGTTGCTGATTGGGTTGCCTTCGGTCCAGCGAAAGTAGACGTGCGGCATGCACCCGAAGTTTGCGCTCAGATGCAGCGCGACCGCAGCGATGGCGTTCGGAACCGTGCTGCCACGTACCGTGAGCACGCGATAGCCGTGACGTTCGACGCCCTGCACCACCAGCTCGCCCTCGAAGTCCGAACTGTCAGATACCTCGATCTCGATGAATAGTACGTTGTCATCGGGCAGACTGTGCGCTGCCCGTGCGTGCCGAAGTTTCTGCGCGTAGCGTCGCTCGCTCAGGTCGTTCGGCTCGTGCGCCACCAGACGCAGTGCCCCGCCCCGCAACGAGTCAATGAACGCCGCTGCCGGTTCGTCGAGGCGCACCGATGTCGCTCGCAGTTCGGTAGACCTCGCCACTCTCGAGATGAAACTCACCACGACTATGCCGACGATGAAGCACGCGGCGATCTTGATACCGTCGGGCCGTTCGATGACGTTCGCAACGGTTGTGTAGAGGAATACCGCGGTAATGATGCCGAACCCGACGGTCGCCGCGCGTTCACCGCGACGCCGGGCAACGAGAGTCACCGCAATTGCGGCCGAGGTGATGAGCACGAGCACGCCAGTGGCGTACGCACCACCCTGCGCGTCGACGCTTGCCTGGAAGATGATGGTGATGAGAAACGCGATGCCGGTGAACACGAGCACGAGTGGCCGCGTCGCTCTGGCCCAGGTGGGTGCCATACCGTAGTGGGGCAGGTAGCGGGGCACGAGGTTCAGCAGGCCCGCCATCGCAGAGGCACCGGCGAACCACAGAATCGCGATGGTGGCGAGATCGTAAGCTGTGCCAAACCCGTTGCCGAGAAAGTGGTGCGCGAGGTACGCGAGGGCGCGGCCGTTCGCCTCGCCGCCCGGTTGAAACTCTTTGGCCGGAATCAGCGCGACCGTCGTGATCGACGAGGTGATGAGAAACCCGCTCATAATGAGCGCTGAGGTGGTCAGCAGTCGTCGAGCACCGCGAATACGCCCTGTCGGCTGCGCTTCGGTATCGCCCTTGTCGCCGCGAATCTGTGGCATCACCGCAACGCCCGTCTCGAACCCTGAGAGGCCGAGTGCGAGCTTCGGAAACACGAGCAGGGCCAGGGCAATGACCAAGAATGGGTCACCGTGCTGGGTCGTAAGTACCGTCCACCAGTCGCCGAGCACCACGGGGTGCGAGATGAGTTGGAACATTGCCACAGCGACGACCACCAGGTTGAGCGCCAGAAACACACCGACCAGCACGGTGGCAAGGCGAATCGCCTCTTTGAATCCGCGCAAGAAGACCACCCCGAGCCCAGCGAGCATCGCGATCGTAATGACGACCTCCTGGCCCTTCAATTCAGCGGGCGCAAACGGGTTTTCGACGAGGTGCGCGGTCGCGTCAGCGGCAGAGAGCGTCATGGTTATCATGAAGTCAGTCGCGGCAAAGCCGAGCAGCGCCAGCACAGCGATTTTGCCGCCCCATCGCGGCAGCAGCTTTGCGAGCATCGAAATTGATCCGGTGCCATGCGGGCTTTCTTTTGCCACTCGTCGGTACACCGGCAACGCGCCAGCAAGCGTCACGAGCACGAGCACGATTGTGGCGAGCGGCGCCACCGCGCCTGCTGCGAGCGCAGCAATCGCCGGCTGGTAGCCGAGGGTCGAGAAGTAGTCGAGGCCCGTGAGACACATCACCCGCAGCCAGTGGGCTCGGCGGTGCTCCTCCGGCCGGCCGTGGGGGCCCGTCTGCCTCCCCGGCGACTCGGCGGTTTCGGCGAGCATCCATTTGCCGAAGGCCGCACTGCGTCTCTGCCGCACCGGCTCTACCGGCGGCACCTCGAGCGACGAGCCATATTCTGCAGTGCTCACAGCACTCACCCTCCGATTCACGCACCCGGTGCGATCGGGCGATCGCCCGGGCTAGCTCTATCGAAGCGCTCGCAAGTGGCCCGTGGGTCCATCCTTACGGTTTCCATACAGAAACGCGAGCAATTCTTACGGCCTGCTCACGCCCCCGCCGACGCATTCGCGCCCGAGCGCGCGACCCCCGGGTGCGTCGCAAGGTATTCCTCGAACGCCTCTCGCGATGTGCGCGTGGGGGTGAAGCCGAACTCGCGCTTCAGCCGATCGTTCGCGAGCACGGGCCGGTAGCGCAGAAAGCGCACCTTCTCGGGTCCGTGTTCGGTCAGGCGAAGGGATCGCCCGAGCCACAGCGCGCCGGTCAGCGCCCATGCGGGCACGGTCAAAAGCGGCTTGCCGATCCTCGCCGCAATCTCGGGCACCGTCAGTGCACCATCGCCCGCAACGTTGTAGATGCCTGCGGGGCCGCCGGTTGCCGCGCGCACCATCGCGGCCGCGACGTCATCGACCCAGATGAACACGAATGGCGAGTCGCTGCCGGCGATGTGCAGCACGCGGTTCCCGTTCCAGAGCGCCGTGATCTGGTTGTTCACGGTTGGGCCGAGGATCGTACCGATTCGAAACACGGTCTGGGTCAGCGAGGGGTGGTCTTCACGGTAGGCCGCGAGCATCTCTTCGACGAGGCGTTTGTGCTTCGAATACGGAAACTCGTCGCTGCCGCGGGCCGGCACCGTCTCGTCGATCCAGGCGGGGGAGTCAGCGTGATAGCCGTAGGCCGCCCCCGAGCTCGACACGACGATGCGCGTGACCCCAGCCTCGACGCACGCGGCGAGCACATTGGCGGACCCCTCGACGTCGACCCGATACTCGAGCGCGACGTCGCGTCCGGGGTTCACGATCGCCGCAAGGTGCACCACCGTGTCAATGCCGTACTCGCGCAGCAGCGGCGCGATCGCGGTCGCGTCGGTGACGTCGCACCGTGCGAACTGCACGCCCTCCGGCAGCACCGAGGGCTCGCGCACGTCGCCCGCGACCACCAGTTCGACATCCGCGCGACGGGCGAGCGCCGCCGCGACGTTCGAGCCGAGAAACCCGGCCCCACCGGTGACGAGCACCCGCGTCACTGCGCGTCACCGCCATCGGGCGCGGCCAATCCTCGCCCCTCGTTACCGGGTGCGACCGCGAGCGCACCGCTCTTGCCGCTCGCGTCACCCTTGATCGAACCCGTGCGGCGTTTGGTGTGCGCGGCCCAGAGCGAGGCGAGCACGAGGCCCGCGATGATGTCCCAGACGCCCCACCAGCCGGCGACGATAGCCATGCCGCCGAGGCCGCCGAAGAACGTGAAGACCAGCCCGAGGCCGAGGCCCGCGTTGCGAATGCCGACCTCGAACGTCACTGCTTTGCGCTCGCGAGTGCCGAGCCCGCCGACGTAGGCGGTGCCGTAGCCGATCGCGAGCGCGACCGCGTCGTGAATCGTGACGACGACCAGAATGATGCCGAGAAACGCGACGAAGTAGCTCCAGTTGCCGGCGAGCGCACCGACGATGAAGCCGAGCAGCGCGATCAGGCTGAACCACTTCACGACCGGCTGCACCTTCTGCGCGAACTTCGGCAGCTTCGCGCGCAGCAACAACCCGACGACGAATGGCAGCCCGATGATCAAGAGAATCTCGAGCAGCATCTTAAGTGGGTCGAGTGAGACCGCGTGCAGCAGCGTGCGCGCGGTCGGGTGCAGCGAGCCCCAGAATGCGATGCTGAGCGGCATCGCGACGATGTAGAGCAGGTTGCCGACAGCGGTCATCGATACCGAGAGCGCGACGTTGCCGCCCGAGCGGTGCGTCAGCACCTGCGAGATGTTGCCGGGAGGGCAGCAGGCGACGAGAATCATGCCGAGCGCCATCGACGGTGTCACTGGCAGCACGAGCGTGAGCCCGAACGTCACAGCCGGCAGCACGAGCAGCTGCGCGAGGATCGCGATGATGAACGGTTTCGGGTGGCGAAACACGACCTTGAAGTCGTCGGGCGACGTGTCGAGCGCGATACCGAACATGATGAGCCCGAGCACCACGTTCAAGATCACGAGCGTGCCGGGGGTGAAGTTCAGCACGACCTCATCGATGTTCATCTCGCGGCCCCGTTCGTCTGGGAGGGTTGGTGCAGCGCCGCCGTCTCGGCGCGCACGGCACCCCGGTAGGCGTCTTTGTTCACGTAGTACGACATGCGGTCGATCCCCAGGTATCGATAACCGGCAGTGAGGTCGGGCCAAGGATCGAGCGCGACCCTGTGCCGAAACCGCCCGGCCCGCGCTGTGTCTGTCTGCTCGGCCTGCAGGTAGACGGCGATGAGTTCAGCCTGCTCGTAGCGACCCTGCCAGCCGAGACCCGACGCCTCGACCATGCCCATCACGTAGAGCCCGTTGAACTCGGGCGTGAAGATGTCGAGAAACAGCTCGGGGGCGGCCGCGCGCCAATTCAGGTGCTCGCGGTCGACCATCGGGTAGTCGAGTTTGTAGCCGGTGGCGAGCAGAATCAGGTCATAGTCGTCGCTGGTGCCCTTCGCGAAATTCTCTGATCGCTTGAAGTGCACCGTATGGCCCTCGAAGCGCTCGACGTCGGGCATGATGCGCAGATCGCCTTGACCGAGGTGGTTCAAGATGAGCGTGTTCACGATCGGGTGCGACTCGTAGATCTTGTAGTCGGGCTTCGGAAACCCGAATCGCACCGGGTCACCGGTGAATGCCTGCAGCAGCCGCTTGTCGACGAACTGCTTGATGGGCCGGGGCATCGGCCTGCCCTGGTTCAGGGTGTCGCTCGGCTTGCCGAACAGGTAGCGCGGAACGAAGTAGTAACCGCGGCGCACGCTCATGTCGACGCTCGCGGCGTGGTGCACGGCGTCGACCGCGATGTCGCAACCCGAGTTGCCCGCGCCAATGATGAGCACACGCTTGCCTGCGAGCTGCGATGGGTTCGAGTATTCGCTCGTGTGCATGATCTCGCCACTGAAGTCACCGGCAAACTGCGGCACGTTGGGTTCGGCGAGCGTTCCATTGGCGAGGATCACCCCGCGGTAGTGCCTGGTGATCTCGCCGTTGGGGCCCGCCGCGGTGAGCGACCAGCCGCCTTCGCGTGCGGGCGCGATCCTCGTCACCTGCGTATTGAAACTGAAACTGTCGCGAAGCGAGAACGCGTCGGCGTAATCGTCGAAGTAGCGCTTGAGCACTCGGTGGCCCGGGTAGTCGACGCTCGTGCGCATCGCGAACTCGGCGAACTCGGTCGTGGTGCGCGACGAGATGAGGTGCGCAGACTCATACATCGTGCTGCGCGGGTTCGTGATGTCCCAGAGCCCGCCGACGTCGTGAGAGGCCTCGTAACCGTCGACGGCGATGCCGGTCTTCTGCATGGCCCGCGCCATTGCGAGCCCGCTCGGCCCGGCACCAATGATCGCGTAGTCGCTCACCTGCACTCCTTCATGCGTCGTCTGCGTTCCGCTGAAGTCTAGTGCGCAGGGGCCCGAGGGAGTGCGAGTTTAGAGACTCTCGCCTACTGGCGTTCGGCGAGCTCTGCCAGGCGATCGATCGAGGCTCGCAGAGAAGCTGCCGTGGTCTCGCGGGCGCGCGGCAAACGAGCCTCGTCTTCGAGTTTCGTCCAGTCATAGGTGTGTCGCACCAGCGTACCGCCGTCGGCTGGCTCGAGCTCCCAGCGCCAGAGATGACCAGGAGGCTGCTGGCCGACGGGTGCGGGAAGCCAGGCGATGCGGCGCCCCTCTTCGAACTCGACTACGTGGTTCTCGCGCACAGCGCCCTGCTTCGTCAGGTGCATGGTGAACACATCGCCGCTCTGGCGCACGCGCTGCCCCTCCGGAGCGCTCGCGAGATTGCGGCGGTTGTGAGTCACGGCCGCGCGCTCGCTCAGTTGCTTCAGTTGAAGCCCGGGTCACCCAGCTCGTCGAGAATGCGCTTCAGGTCCGCGATGGTCGCGAAGTCGATCGTGACCTGCCCCTTCTTCGCCCCGAGTTTGACGTGCACCCGCGTGTCGAAGCGGTCACCGAGGCGCTCAGCGATCGCGTCGAGCTGCGCCTGCACGCCGCCCGCGCGGGGCTTCTTGCCCGGGCGCGACTTCGGCAGTTCGCCCGCCGCGGCCTCGGCAGCGCGCACCGAGAGGCCCTCGTTCACGATCTTGTCGGCGAGGCGCTGCATGGCGTCTGCGCCGCCGGCCTCGCCATCGAGCGAAAGGATCGCCCTCGCGTGACCGGCCGAAAGCACACCGGCGGCGACACGCGCCTGCACCGGCTCTGGCAGCTTGAGCAGGCGAATCGTGTTCGAGATCTGGGGGCGCGAGCGACCAATGCGGTTCGCGAGCTGCTCTTGTGTGATGCCGAAGTCTGCGAGCAGCTGCTGGTAGGCAGACGCCTCTTCGAGCGGATTCAGCTGCGCGCGGTGCAGGTTCTCAAGCAGCGCGTCGCGCAGCATGTGCTCGTCTGCGGTCGAGCGCACGATCGCGGGAATGTCTTCGAGGCCGGCGCGGCCGCTCGCGCGGAAGCGGCGTTCACCCATGATGAGCTCGTAGCGCGGCTCGCCCGCGGCGGGCGCGGGCTCGATCTCGCGCACGACGACCGGCTGAAATACGCCGAACTCGCGAATCGAGTGCGTCAGCTCTTCGAGCGCCTCTTCGTCGAACTCAGTGCGGGGCTGCACGCGGTTCGGCACGATGTCACTGAGCTTCAGGCGAGTGAGCTTTGCGCCTGGCACCTCGCGCAGCTCGCTGCCCTCAGTGCTCTCCTCGGTCGTCGGGGTGGCGATCCCTTCGCCTGAATCGCTCGCTGCGGCCTCGTCGGCGACCTGAGCCGCGGTACGGTTCGGAAAGAACACGTCGACGGGGCGTTCGCCCTCGCTCGTCTGCGGAATCAACGCGCCGATTCCGCGGCCAAGGCCGCCGCGCTTCTTCGTCGCCATCTCTTAGGCTCCTTCGTTCGTGTTCGTAGCTTGTTCGCGCAGCGCAATCTCTGCGGCGGCTTCGAGGTAGGCGAGCGCGCCGATCGAAGCGGAGTCGTATGCGTGCACCGTCTGCCCGTAGCTCGGCGCCTCTGACACGCGAACCGAACGGGGGATCACCGCGGCGAGTGTCTCTGACGGAAAATGCTCACGCACCTCGGCCGCGACCTCGTGGGCGAGGTTGGTTCGCGCGTCGTACATCGTCAGCAGAATCGTCGACACGCGAAGCGCGGGGTTGAGGTGCTTCTGAATGAGCTGAATGTTGCCGAGCAGCTGGCTCAAACCCTCGAGTGCGTAGTACTCGCACTGAATCGGGATCAGCACCTCTTGCGCCGCGACGAACGCGTTGACCGTCAGCAAGCCGAGCGACGGTGGGCAGTCGATGAAGACGTAGTGAAACTCCCGCTCCGACTCCTGCAGAAAGCCCTCGAGCGCGGTGCGCAGCCTCTGTTCGCGCGCAACCAGCGACACGAGTTCGATCTCGGCGCCGGCAAGGTTGATGGTCGAGGGCACGCAGAAGAGGTTCTCGTGGTCGGTGCTCTGCTGCATCGCCTCGTGCATCGTGTGATCGCCGAGCAGCACCTCGTAGATGCTCGTGTTCTCGGGTCGATGCGCGACACCGAGCGCGGTCGAGGCGTTGCCCTGCGGGTCGAGGTCGATCACCAGCACATTCGCACCGCGGCGCGCGAGAGCCGATGCCAGGTTGACGGTCGTGGTGGTCTTGCCCACCCCGCCCTTCTGGTTCGATACGGTGATCACCCTGGTGCTCGTGGGCAAGGGCGATGCGTTCGCTTCAAGAAGGCGGCGGCGGCGAACCTTGTCGACCAGGTGGTTGCCCACCAGTGCGTTCTCGGTGTCGGTCATCGGATCCTTCAGCTGCAGCGGTTGGTGGCGGGGGTTACCTCACCCGCGCTCTAAATACTCTAGTCGTGTCGGCAAGCAGGCCCTCGCCGAGAATCTCGGTACTGATATCGCGCACCTTGTGCTTGCGCAACACCTTCTCGGCCGCATCGATCTCGCCCTGCACCGAGTCACCCTTGAGCAGCAGCAGTTCGCCCCCGTCGCGAAGCAGCGGTGCGGCGAGCGGCACGAGCTTGCGCAGAGCGGTGACCGCCCTCGCGGTCAGCTGATCCACCTCGAATGCGTCGTGAAACTCCTCTGCGCGGCCGCGCTTCACCTCGACGTTCTCGAGGCCGAGCCTCTCGACCTGCTCGTTCAGCCAAGCACAGCGTCGCTCCATCGGTTCGATGAGCTTGAACGTGGCGTCGGGTCGCACGATCGCGAGCACGAGGCCGGGCATTCCGCCACCGGTGCCGATATCGGCGACGCGGGCACCGGGTTCGATGAGGGGAGCGAGGATCGCGCTGTTCAGCAGGTGCCTCGTCCAGAGGCGCGGCGGCTCCAGCGGCCCGATGAGGCCGAGGGTTTCGCCACGTTCGCCGAGATCGCTCGCGAAGGCGCGCAGCACATCGATGCGGTTGCCCGCGATTTCAGCGGCAGCAACCGGTTCTGTCTCGATCTGCACGTCGGTCATCGTTTCACCCTCCTTCGGTGATCTTTGAGGATGTGCAACTGTGTGGTGTTTCATGCGCGCTGGAGCTGAAACGAAGGCCATTTCTGGCCTTCGTGCGACGCCAGCGCCGAGGCCGTCTCGGTCTCGGTTTCACGTGAAACGTTAGGCGGCGGTGACGACGAGGCGACGATCGCGCCCCTCGCCACGCGACTGGCTGTGATGCCCGAGATTCGCAACAATGTCGTGCACCAGCTTCCGCTCGTAAGAAGACATCGGCTCGAGCTCGACCTCAGTGCGACCTGCGGCGATCTGGGCGATCGCCGCGTCAACCAGGCTGCGCAGCTCGATCGCGCGAGCATCGCGCGATCCGCCGATGTCGAGAATCAGGCGCGAGAAGCGACCGGTCTGATTCTGCACCGCGATGCGGGTCAGATCCTGCAGCGCCTGCACGGTCTCGGGCATTGCGAGACGATCGAGATCTTCTCCTCCGCCGGTGACCGAAAGGTATGCGCGGCCGCTTGCGACCGACATGTCGAGGTCGCCGTCGAGATCTGCAAGATCGAGCAGCCCCTCGATGTAGTCTGCCGCAAGGTCACCCTCGGCCTCGAGGTCGTCTTGCGTTGCCGTCTCGGCAGCTTCGTTCAACTGATCTTCGCTCATGATGCCTACCGTCACTTCTTCTTCTTGGCGCGCTTCGCGCTCACCGGCTGCTGACGCTGGCCCTGCGACGCGGCAGTGCCCTCGATACGTTCGATTTCGGCGACCTCGTCATCAGTGAGCTTGCCCTTCGCCTTCAAGCGAGCCTGGCGCGTGCGCCACGCCTCGCTGCCTGGGGTGGGCATGGTGTTGATCACGATTGCCTGCTGACCCATGGTCCACAGGTTCGAAGTGAACCAGTAGATGTTGAGTGCCAGCGGAAAGGTAAAGCCAGAGAAGAGAAACGCGAAGGGGATGATGTACAGCATGATCTTCTGCTGGCGATACATCGGCGAGGCCTTCGTCTCGTCGCTCACGTTCTTCGACATGATCTGCAGCTGAGTGAAGAACTGCGAGGCGATCATGAGCAGCATGATGATGCCGAGCAGGATCACGACGACCCAGTTGCCCGATTCCCAGCCCTGGGTGAAGGTCATCTTCAGGGGTGCGCCGAAGATGGTTGCCTGGTTGAAGCTGTCGGTCATCGCCTGGTCCATCATGCCGATGCCGGGCTTGCCCGTACCGTCACCACCGCTGCCAACCGCGCCGGCTGCGTTGCGCAGCACTGCGAACAGCGAGAAGAAGATCGGCATCTGGATAAGGATCGGCAAGCACGACGAGAACGGGTTCGTACCGTGCTTTTTGTACAGCGCCATCGTCTCGCGGCTCATCGCCTCGCGCGAGAACTGATCGTTCTTGCCTTTGTACTTGGCTTGGATCTTCTTCATCTCGGGCGCGAGATCCATCATGCGACGCTGCGCCTTGATCTGACGCACAGTCACCGGGATCAGTGCCGAGCGCACGACCACCACGAGACCGAGGATCGCGAGCAACCAGGTCAAACCAGAATCTGGATCCATGCCGATCCAAGTGAAGAGCTGGTGCCAGGCCCACAGCACGAGCTCAACCAGCCACCGCAGTGGCCAGAGAATCGTGTCGATGAATTCCATCATGATCAGGACTTTCGAGTATTCGGGCGAACGAATCCGCGTGCATTAATGGGAAAACTTGGGTGTGCTCGCTCGGGCGCATCATCAATGCCACCCGCCGAGAAAGGGTTGCAGCGAGCGAGCCGCCACACGGTGAGCACTGCGCCGATTGCGAAGCCTTGGCGCTGGAATACTTCCAAAGCGTAGCGCGAACAACTTGGATAGTACCTGCAGACTTGGCCGTATAGCGGTGAGATCACCCGTCGGTAGCCGAGCATGAACGCGATTGCCGCGTTCCTCGGCAGCAACCACAGCTCCTGAGCCAGACGGGTGATCATCGAGATTCGGCTCTCAGTCGTTCGACTCGGTCGAGGGCCCGACTCGTCTCTTCTTCGAGTTCCTGAAACGAGGCCTCTGCTGACCTGGGCAGCATGCGAAAGACCACATCAGCCCCTGCAAAACCACCCGCGAGGCGGCGATCAACGATCGACTTCAACCTGCGCCGAACGCGGTTGCGGGTCACGGCGTTGCCCACCGCCTTCGAAACGATGAACCCGAACCGTGCCGGCTGATCCCTCTCGACATGCAAAACCGCGTGGGTGATGCTGTTCGCACCCCCCACGCGGTTGCCCTTGCGAACGATGTAGCGATAGTCATCGCCCCGAGTGACGAGGTGTGTCTTCGCTGGCACGGTCGCCCGCAGAGAAAAGAATTACGCGGTCAGCTTCGCGCGGCCCTTGCCGCGGCGAGCTGCAACGATTGCGCGGCCGGCGCGGGTGCGCATGCGTGCGCGGAAGCCGTGCACCTTGGCGCGGCGGCGGTTGTTGGGCTGAAAAGTACGCTTGCTCATAAGAAACTCCGTGAAATCTGTGCTTGCGGCACCGGAAAGTCGATGGTGGGCACGCTTATGCGCCCATACAAGTGAGAGAGTCTACGCCCATTGTGACTCAGAGTCAAAGACCGCATGCGTAATCGCTGATTATGGGCGACCCCAGGAGCATCGAGCCGATTCGCTGCGGTGTGTCTCAATGATAGTAGTGAGATGGGGAGAAGGATTTCAACTTGCCTGTGGACAAATCTGTGACTAGCGTGAACGAAGACGTTTAAGAGGCCTGGGTTTACAAGGTATCTATCGCTTTCTGCCGCTCTTCGCTCCCTGTGAACGAAGTTGTGGGATGAGCTGTGAATAGCCGTTCACATTATTCGAGGGTTCCATGACTGAAGAAGAGGTAATGCGTGTTTGGGCGCAGGTCACCCATTCAGTGATGGGCGACCCCTCCGTGGGGCCGGCTGTGGGCGCCCAGCTCGCCCTGGCCGTGCCGCGCGGTGTTGGTGCGGGCATGCTGTACCTCGCCGTGCAACATGATTTCACGCTCAAGCTGCTTGAAAACAAGCTGCGCCCCGCCATCATGAGCGCGATTGCCTCGATTCCCGACGCTGAGGGCATTGAAAGCTTCGTGGTTGTCGTCGATCCTGACGCGCAACCTGCCATCGACCCCGAACCCGACGAGGTTCCTTCACCGAAGCAGTCGATTGCCGAGGGCGATGCGTTCACTGGTGCGGTGGTCAGCGAGTCTTCTCGGCCGGTGAACGAGCCACTCGCACGGCACGGCGCGCCTGAGGTGCTCGATAGCCGCCTGAATCCGAAGTACCACTTCGACACTTTTGTGATCGGACAGTCGAACCGTTTTGCTCACGCCGCCGCAGTCGCGGTCGGCGAGGCGCCGGCAAGGGCCTACAACCCTCTGTTCATTTACGGTGACTCTGGTCTCGGAAAAACCCACCTGCTGCACGCGATTGGGCACTACGCCCGTGAGCTCTATCCCGAGATTCGTGTGCGCTACGTGAGTTCGGAAGATTTCACGAACGATTTCATCAATTCGATCGCGAACAACCAGGGGGCAGCGTTTCACGCGCGCTACCGCAGCATTGACGTGTTGCTCGTTGACGACATTCAGTTTCTTGAGGGTAAGGCCGAGACGCAGGAGGCCTTCTTCCACACCTTCAACACGCTGCATGGCCACAACAAGCAGGTGGTCATCACAAGCGATGTGCAGCCGAAGCAGTTGCGTGGCTTCGAAGAACGCATGCTGTCGCGTTTCGAGTGGGGCCTGCTCACCGACATTCAGGTGCCCGATCTCGAGACACGAATCGCGATTCTGCGCAAGAAGGCGCAGCGCGAGCAGCTTGAGCTCGATCACCAGGTGCTCGAGTTCATCGCTTCGAAGTTCACCTCGAATATTCGCGAGCTCGAGGGCGCTTTGATTCGGGTGACGGCATTCGCAAGCTTGAATCAGCAGAGGATCGATCTGCCCCTTGCGCAGATCGTGTTGAAAGATCTGATCACGCTCGACGAAGACAACGATGTTCAGCCCTCTGACATCATCAGCCGCACGGCGGATTACTTCGATTTGGCGGTCGACGATCTCTACGGCCCCTCGCGAGCTCAGCAGATCGCACTCGCTCGGCAGATCGCGATGTATCTCTGCCGAGAGCTCACCTCACTTTCATTGCCGAAGATTGGGCAGTTGTTCGGAGGAAGAGACCACACCACGGTGATGTACGCGTGCAAGAAGATCACGCAGCTGATTGCCGAGCGTCGCTCGATTTTTAACCAGGTCGCAGAACTTACTTCGATCATCAAGGGTGCGAAGTAGCGCGCGGCCGCAGCGCGCGAGTCCCGGGAATTTTTGCGCCGAAGGCGCTCGATTTATCCACAGCTTGGGGGAAGCTTGTGAATAACTGGGGACAACCCGCGTGTTGGTGTGGATGGATTCTCCTGGGCTGTGAGCAGAGCCCCGCCTCGTAACTTTCGCTTATTCCTGCGGAAACCAGGTTATCCACGGCTCGCCAACAACTCACAAGCTTGTAGTTCCCAACGCCTCATTGGGATCAGGGGAGTTATCCACAGTTTCCACAGGACTTATTACTATTAACAATTTATTTACTTTTCTTAGAGCCTCTCGATAACTGGCGAGTAGTCGTTTAAGGTACTCCTCGTCCACCTAGTTGGTACTCGGTTCCGGGAATAGGGTACTGGCCCGCAGCATTACCCGCTTTGGGCCAGCCCCTCTAGCGGGCACCTATTCCCAGTGCCC
>Ga0209369_1000195_pt1 | contig 126928 bp, 110 predicted proteins | sample EBPBio142010_DNA_FD_185865 | JGI IMG/M metagenome (GOLD analysis project Ga0209369, IMG submission 185865) | Wastewater treatment Type I Accumulibacter community from EBPR Bioreactor in Madison, WI, USA - Reactor 1_10/4/2010_ DNA (SPAdes)... | ecosystem: Engineered > Bioreactor > EBPR >...
CCCGACGAGCACCGCGACACCCTGACCACCAACAGCCCCGCCGGACCCCCGGCGGGGCTACCTCATACCCCCACCACGTCCCCACCGACAGTGACGCCCACATCCTCAACCGACGCGTCCGTCAACATCATGGCCGCCCACGCACCGCGGCGTCGCCTGTCCTATCTCCTCGACCAGCAACCACCCCTTACCGCCTCTACCCGGCAGATCCCGCAAGTCCTCCCCGCGCGCCTCGTCGATGAACACCTCGCTGGGCTGTTCGACTCCCGCCCCGCGACTATCGGCCTCTTCGCCTCCCTCTGCCTCGCCAGAACCCACCCGCACGTCCGCTCCTGGGCCGACGCAGCGGGAGAACTCGGGCTGCCGTCCGAGGTCGGCGAACGCTCCGCCCGTGCCTGCTCCGCGTCGATGACCGCATCGCCCGCCGACGTCGTAACCGCCCTCGGCGCAGCGAGCCGTGAGCTAGAGATCGACTACCGAGGCCTCGAAGACCGTGTCCGGCACCTTGCCCGCACCACCCGCTGGTTCACTCACTGGGCCCGCGCCAACCGACCCGGCACCCACGCCGCCAGCCACACGTACGCAGTGCAATTGCTATGGCGTGAACTGGCGAACGGTCACATCACCTCGGCGCCGACGCGGCCCACACCAGAGGTCTACCGCAAGTTCGCCCGATCTTTGACAAGGGCGCAGACCCGGACGCTGAGGGACGTCATTACGACACCTCCCGCACATCCCGAGACGCACCAATGAACCAACGCGGCGCGGATCCGTCGCATCACCTCGAACCGGCATGTCCCTCGGCGCCGTTCATCCGCCCGGACCACTAGGCAATACCTCAAGGAGCTGATCCAGTGCCCGCCGACCTCCAACTCATGCTCGCCGATATCGAGGCCAAGTACGAGGAGCGGGCGAGCACCCCTGCGTTCGATCGTCTCTACCCGAACGAGGATCGCTTCGGTCACATGTTCAGCGTCCTGCACAAACTCTTGAACAATCACTTCGAGAGCATCAACGATCGCGCCCGGTCAACACGCCACTATTGGGCCGAGCCGAGCCGAGACTTCCTCGCGCTTATCGACGAGGTCCACGCAGACCTGTACGCGCTCAAGCGCGCCGGCATCGATGTCGAGTTGGTCCGCCCATACGAGGAAGCGATCGAGCGATGCCAGCCGTGGCTCTCACAGAGCGGCGGGAGCACCGTGCCTGACGACTTCGAGCCGATCGAGGTCCTGAAGTACGAGCAGGTCTTCACTCGTCCCACCGAGTCAGTCCGTCTGCCGAACAACCCTGAGCTCCAGAAGTTGACCATGGTGGGGGAAGGTGCACACGCGCACGTCTATTGGTACACCGATCCCACGTACGACAGGAAGGTCGCGGTCAAGCGAGCCAAGCGGGATATCTCCGAGCGTGACCTGACTCGATTCAGGCGCGAGTTCGACGTTATGAAGAACCTCTGCTTTCCCTACGTCGTCGAGGTGTACCGCTACGACGAAGCCCGCAACGAGTATCGGATGGAGTTCTGTGAGGAGACGCTGCGCGCGTACGTCACCAAGCGGAACGAGGTGCTGACGTTCGCTACGAGGAAGCGCATCGCCCTGCAGTTCCTCTACGGCCTCAACTACATCCACTCGCAACGGCTGCTGCACCGTGACATCAGCCTTCAGAACGTGCTGCTGAAGGTCTACGACGGAGGAGCCGTGCTGGTGAAACTGTCAGACTTCGGCCTCGTCAAGGACATCGACTCCGACTTCACCCGCACCCAGACCGAACTCAAGGGAACGATCCTTGATCCTCAGTTGGAGAGTCTCGCTGCCTACACGGTCACGAACGAGATGTACGCGATCGGCTTCGTGCTGTCGTTCATCTTCTCAGGTCGGCAACGGCTCGTACAGGAGGACGGCGCCCTCGGACGGATCGTCCGAAAGTGCACTCATCACGACACCGGCGAGCGGTATACCTGTGTCCTGGAGTTGATCTCAGACGTTGAGGCCTTGGTAGCCACGCCAACAGACGTACCAGCCTGACGTTCCTGCGGCCTGACTTGTCGCCGCAACCGCCGCGCGAAGGGCATTGCCGCAGTGGCCCGGGGTCGGATGGCCAACACGAATCCCGCTGAGAGACGTCGGCGTGAGCCCCTCCGGAGCGGAACTTCGTGCGGTCTTCGATGAACTGATCGCCGACGCCACTGTCGCCGAGCACGCAGGCGAGTCCGGTGGCGAAGAGCCTGCCAAGTCCCCGATCGTAACCGTACTCACGGCATCCCTCCGACCAAGCACCATCAGGGGCGACTACCTGCGCGTGCGGGTATGGGGGAACAACGGGGCACCGGAGCGAGCTCAATGCGATTCGGCGGCAACGTGTTGACGAATCGTTCTCGGGTCACGTGGATCTTCAGCCCCATCTCGATGGCTGAACCGCCTTTGACCCGTCCGCCGGCGACTCGTGGCAACTGGGCGCGGTGAGAGCACCGAGCGATGAGATGAACCCCGGGGGGCCGACTTTCCCTGGACTGCCTATCGCGTCCAGCCAGGGGACAGGTCCGGGAGCCTTGCGGGTGCCTGGCTGTCGGTGGTGCAGCGTAACGTTGTTGTTGCGGTCGGAGGCATCCCCGAGCGCGTCCTCAAGGGATCCACCGGACAGGTCAGGGCATCAGCGGAGAGAGGCTCAGTGAACGTCAGCGACGCGTTTGGCCACTATCAGTCCTATGTGGACGCCGACCCGGCATCAGTGAAGGAAGCGCGTCGCCGAGGTAACGCCTTCAAGAGCGCCTTCGAGAACCTCGACGAGGTCGTCGAGGTGTTCATCTCTGGATCACTCGCTCGAAAGACGCACAAGAAGCCCATCAACGACGTCGACGTCGTCATCGTCTACGACCGCGACTGGCATCCCGACTGGGGACAGGCCGGAACCTGCGCCGAAGACGCGCTCAAGTACACCAGTGCCAAGATCAACGAGCTCCTGGGCGCCACCAACGGAACTCACGAGCAGCTGGTCCGCCTCGCGCGCCCGGGCAACCACGCGGTCAAGTGCTTCGTCGACGACCCTGACGATCCAAACGCTTTCACGGTGGACGCCATGCCCGCGTTCCGAACTGACTCCGGTCTGCTCATCCCGGAGAAGACCTCCTCGGACTGGGTCCCCGCCAACCCCGAGTACCTGATCGATCAGGTCGCGTCGCGCACCGCGGACTGGAGCAAGTACGCCGGGACCGTGCGGATGCTCAAGACATGGGCCAAGGACCAGCTTGGCATCACGATCAAGTCCCTCGTGATGGAAGTCCTCGCGCTGGAGTTCCTACGCCACGACGGGAGCGTGCAGTCGACCGCCGTCAAGGAGTTCTTCGTGCGAGCTGCCAACTACATCGAAGATGGATACGAGGTCACCGACCCGGCGGGGATCTGCGGCCCCATCCAGAACAGCCTCGATTACGACAAGTTCTCGCAGCACCTCCGAGACGCCGCCACCAAGGCGGGCGCCGCGTGGTCCAAGCAGGCGATCGGTGACCATGCTGCCGCAATCCGCCTGTGGGGCGACGTCTTCGGGGAAGGCTTCCCCTCCCCGCCGCCCGCGCCGGGGAAGCCGGCAATCATCCCGCCCGTGGTGCCGGACAAGCCGCGCCCGGTGAAGGACACGCCTCAGGGATGAGCAGGCCATCTGCTCCCATCTTCTGGCCCGATGCGGAACCTGAGATCCTCGAACGCGACCTCGCCGATATTTCGACCTTCGCCTCTGGCCTTACCTACGAGCCCCCGAAAGTCGAGGGCGGGCGGGTGGTACATCACGGGCGCTGGATAGGTCGGTTGCCGGTCTGGCCGTTTGACCGCCCCAGACCCGAAGGGCTTCAGAACCTAGTCCTGGAGGGGGCATCAGTCGTGATGTCCTATTCGGCCGCTCATCCAGTGCTACCCCCGAGGATCACGGTGATCGACCCAGAACCGGAACTGGAGGAGCGGACCCAACACAGGTGGCACGTGGCGCCTGGCGGTTCGCTGTGTCTGCTCCAGACCGAGGGCGACTGGACACCCGAGACGAGTCCCGTCGAACTACTTCTCAAGGCGGCAGGTTGGCGCATCGAGTACGCGCTCATGAAGGCCGGGGTCGTCGACTCCATGACGACCAACGGCATCGTCAGCGACCCGACGCGTGACCACCTAGTGTTAGAGGCCGCTGCCAAATGAACGCTGATCACCCCTTCGTCGTCCTGCCGCGCGAGGCGGCCCAGCGGATTGAAGATGCCGACAGTAACGTCGGCGAGCTCAACCTCCACTACCTGAGGTCAGAGGACATGTACGTCGTGAGGCGAGTCGCCCGGAACAACGTGGGCGTCGAGATCGCCTTGCCGGGTTACCGGACCCTCAACTGGGAGGGGGAGGTCTTCGTGGGGCAGTGGATGACGAAACCTGCGCCCGGGATCAACGAATCACACCTCGACGCACTGCGACGAGGTGCCGACGTGTATGTGCCTTACTCATCATTCAAGACGCTCATCCCGTCGTTGAGAAACCCTGGCTCGAAGACCGGCTTCCTCATCACCTATGACCCGGACATTCCCGCCGAGTGGCTCGCGCTTGGAGCACAACGCTTTGCCGCGTGGCTTGTCAGCCGGGACGGCGTCAGGCCGATGCCGCTTGCTGTGGAGCCCAAGACGTTCGGGCTCAGTCAGCTCGATGGCAAGTGGCCGGTTGCCGACCTTCAGCGCGCCAGCGTCGCCGTTGTCGGCGTCGGCAGCATCGGTGGAGCCGCCGCGCAGGCACTTGCTCAGTACGGCGTCGGGACTGTGGCACTTGTCGACCCTGACCGGTTCCTCTGGCACAACATGGTCCGCCATGTGCTCGGCCACGACGCGGTCGGGCGCTACAAGGTCGACGCCCTGAAGACGGTGCTCGGGCAGCGATGGCCGAATACGGTGGCTGGCACCTATCGGCTCGATGTGGTCGAGGATGCGCACATGATGCGCTCGCTCTTCGCGGAGGTCGATCTCGTTCTCTGCGCCGCAGACGGCGTCGCACCCCGCCGCGTCGTAAGCCATCTCGCTCGGCGGGCCGGCAAGCCCGCCATTCTCGCCTGCGTACTCGACGACGGAGCCGTCGCGGAGGTCATCCGGTTCCGCCCCGGTCCGCGATACGGCTGCCTACTCTGCCTCCGCAAGAGCCTCCGCCACAAAGGTGCCCTCGACGCGGAGGCTGCGCAGGAACTCGACTACGGCACTGGCTTCATCCACCGTCCCATGACCGCCGTTGGAGCCGACCTGCATCTCGTCGGGCTGGTCGCAGCAAAGGCAGCGGTCGCGACGCTCCTCGAGTGGAAGCACGGTGACCACACCCAGCGACTCCCCGGTGACTACGCCACGATCGGTCTGCGGCCACCCGGAGACATGGCTGCCCCGTTCGACCTTGATCGCGCTCTGCAAGTGAACTGGGCAGGCATACCCTCCCCTCGTCCGGACTGCGCCACATGTCACCCATGAGTTCAGCTATCCACGTGACGGCTGCTGCATGGAACACCATCCGACAGGAAGTTGCCGCAGGACCAAGCCGTCTCGAAACCGGCGGGATCCTTCTCGGCCATGACTATGGCGACATCCTTCAGGTCACCGTCGCCGGCGACCCGGGACCGAACTCACAGCGCAGCCGCGACACGTTCCTCCGCGACCGAGACCACGCTGCGCGGCTCGCTGCCGTTGCATGGGAAGCAGACCGTGCGCGATGGATAGGCGATTGGCATACCCATCCGAACACGCCCCCCGTCCCCAGCCCGATCGACCTCGCCTCCTACGCCCGCCACCTGCGAGATCCGGACCTGGACTTCGACCACTTCCTGAGCGTCATCATCGGACTGGACGATCAGCGCCAAGCGCTTGTTGCTGGATGGATCGTCACCCGCGACGCCGTGCACCCTGTGCCAGTCAGACTTGGAGACCCTCAATGAACACACCGACCGACTTCGATCACACGGATCCGGTCTTCATCTCTTACCGCCACAGTGACGGCACGTACACCACAGCCGAGCTCGCATGGCTGCTCCGCGCAGCAGGGATCCCTGTGTGGCGAGACATCGACGACCTTCCTCCCGGCGACACCAACGAACGTCTCAAGCAGGCCATCGATTCCGGGCTTTCCGGCGCCGTCCTTGTCATCACGCCGGACGTCAAACATAGCCGGGTCATCCGAGAGGTCGAGGCGCCACGCCTCATCAACCTGCACCAGGACTACAGCGACTTCGCCCTGGGCATCGTCAACGCCGTTCAGGGGGCGTCCGGCGGCGTCGATTACGGCGCACCCGACCGGGTCCTGAACCGGGCAACCGAGGCCCTCACGGGTGTTGACCAGAAGACAACCACGCGCGAGGGTCTGATCGCCCTCGTCCGGGGCATGGTGTTCCACCGCATCGCGCATCGGCGCTCCGCGGTCGAGGCGAACGATGGAACCTTCAACCTCACGCTCCAGACCCGGAATACGCCGCAGGTATACGACCGCACCGGTTGTGAACTCGACATCCGCATCCGCCCCTCAACGCACGAGAGGCTGCCAAGCGCCGAAGGCCTCGTCGATCTCGCCGACGTCATCCAGTTCCTCCCGACCGCAGTCACGAGGGCGGCTGCCAAGCGCGTCAGAGTGACCGGCGGCGCCCACCTCTCGGTGGCTCTCGCTGTTGGAATGGCGCTTCCAGCCTCGCGTATCGGACGTCTCGAAGTGATCGACCAACGCGGCCTGGCTTGGGCCGGTGACGGCATTGCACGCATGCCCGACATACCGAGCCTCACCGTCGCTGCCAGCGATGCCGGTCCTGACCCCGGCAACGTCGCCGGTCGCCTGCGCGTCGCGGTCTACCTCGACCTGATGTCCCCGCGCAGCGACACAGCCTTCCAGAAGTTTGTGTATGAGAACCGATCCGCGCTGGCCATGTGGGCGCATCTGCGACACATCAGCGACAATCCACTTGACCCGGCGCGAGCCGGAGAGCTCGCCGCGGAAGCGGCCTACCGCATCCGCGAGTTCTCCAGCGCCAACGCCAACGCGGAGATCGACCTGCTGATCCGCGGCCCGTTCGCCATGGCGATCCTCGTCGGATCTCTCCTCAACACCGTGCGCGTCACCGCGTACGAATGGGACGACACCAACGGTCCGTCTTACGTCCCAACTCTTCGCCTGCTTTCGTCGACTACGGGTGGAGCCGTACGAGACGTGCTCGTCTGACGCGAACGCCGCTCTACCTCGAAGCGGCGGCTCTTGGTCGCCTCCGGAGTCTGCCCCAGCGGATGGTGTGCAGCGCACTCTTCGCGGACCCGGCGACACGCCTGAGATCATGCAAAGGACAGCTGCGTGTCTGCGCAATCTGCGCTGCACGTCGAAAGCGGCGTCACTCTCCGATGCACAGTCTGGATCGCGCGCCTGGCGTCGTCTCGGGATTCTCGTGACCTGCGCTGATAGCGGGATGCGTATCTTGCACAACCTCTCCCGTGAGGCCCGGTTGTGCAAGATACCCCGCACACGGTCGTGCAAACTTGGCTGCATCTCGACGCTGATTGTCGAGATGCTGTCGAGATGCGCTCAATCTTGTAAGTGTCGAGATGCACTCAATCTTGTAAGAACGCCGGCCGATTCTAAGAATTAGCCGACGTTATGCATCTCGGGCGTGTCGCGCGCGTTCCTTATGGTTGCAGGGCTGCTGACTATCGCTCGTCTGCCAGAGCGTCTGCAACCCCATGCGCCCCGGCATCCATCAGGCGGTCGACGATATCCAGGCAGGCAGACCGCGTGGCCTCGTCACCTTGCCGGTACAGGCGAAGAACGATGGTCACAATGTCTTGCCCCAGCCCTGCACGGGCAGTCCTGATGTCGCCCAGTCCGGTGCCGCTGAGTTCGACGGCGCGCTGACAGGCGTCAAGGGTCGACTTAGGGAGCCTTGTCCCTAGGTCACCCAAGGCATCGAAGAGGTGCTCCATGTGCTCGGGGAAAGACGCGCTCCGCACGAAGGCTTCGATGAGGCCGTCTACCGTGTCCGCGGGCACCGTGTCGAGGTTGCGCATGCCGAGGGCAGCCGCCGCTCGGACGCGCGTCCTCGCCGAGACCGGGCAGCAGCTGCTCGCCGATGCCGACGTCATCACCATCCCCACCACCCACGCGACCTGGGCCGCCATCACGAGGAGATACGGATGACGCCGCTCGACCATCCCGCCCTGGAGAACCTGCACCAGCGCACCACGGCCATGCTCACCGCGATCGACGACACCCCACTCGAGGCCATCGACCACGGCCACTACCAGCACTACTACGAAGAGCTCCGGCTCCTGGTCCAGGAATGGCTCACCGCCACCAGCACCGCACCCCTGGACCTGCCGGACCAGACCTGGGTCATCACCCGCCACGGGGTCGTGCTGGGCGTGTGCACGACCGCCACCGCAGCTGCCCTGACCACTGGGATCCCCGATCTCGCGTTCACGCCGATCACTCTCTGCCCGTCGGCGATCGAGGACCTGCGCGCCCTCTGGTCCACCGACCCGCCGCCAGCGCGCAGGGCACGGGTGCGGTGATGCGCGGGCTCAGCCGGGAGGTCCTCGCCCGCGACGCCGCCTGGTCCCTGGCCGACGGCGCCTGCAAGGACCTCACGATCGAGTGGGGCCGGTGGGAGGACACGTTTGCCGCCGCCCTCACCCAGGCGGGTCGTCTCGCCGCCCTGGCCGCACCGGCCGCTGTCTGCGCGGGGTGCAGGATCACCGGGGAGTGCGCCGACCTCGCCGAACTGTCCGGTTATACCGGCATCGCCGCCGGCGAGGGCTACCGCAATGGCCGCCTCGACCTCGCCCGCCAACGACACCCAAGACAGCGGAGGACCGCATGAGCACCTGGCACGTCTACCCCAGCTTCATCCGTCTGGTCCACAACTCTCACGTTCCCGTCGTGCTCATCTTTGACGTCGACCAGCACGTGATGGTCCATGCCGACGTCGCAGACACTGCTGACGCCGTCCCGGCACTAGCGGGGCAACTGCTTAGCAGCGGCGAACTGCCCGACACCGTCGTTCACCTCGACAGCCCGATCTTCCCGGGCATGGTCAACGCCCTCGACAATGCCCTCAGCGGGACGAGGCACTGCCTGCACCGGGTGGCGACCCTGGACGGCGACGACCTCGAATGGGTCCTCGACGAAGGTCGACGCGTCACCAAGGCCGTTCAAGCCCGCAAACTCAGCTCCGCCCACGATGTCTCCACGGCTCTGCGCGCAGAGCTGAGCCCAGCACGCGAGCAACGGAGATGAGAGCTCACGCCGCGGCACGTAGGCTGCCTATCGACGCCCACCCTTGCGAGGGACCGGGAAGTGACCCCCAGGATCTCCTGCCGGACGGCAGGGCCTGGGGGTCGCGCCCACCACCCCCAGACACGCCATGACCGCGGCCCTGCCCGTGTCGGTGGCACCACGCCCGGGTGAGTCGATCGAGTCCTGGCTCGAGCACCTCGCCGACGCCAACGGCCTGACCACAGCGCAACTACTCACCGCGACCGGCCGCGGACGCGCCGGGACCCGCTTCCTCACTCTCGCGCCGTCACCCGCGACGATCACCCGCCTCGCTGCTCTCGCCCGCGTCGACGAGCAGGACGTGTATGCCGCCACCCTCGCCGCGTTCGACGGCACCGCCCTCGACCTCACCGGCCTCGACCCGGCCGACCGGCACTCCTACCGGCAGGTCGCCGCCCGCGGGTGGGCACCCGCCCACGGCACCCAGATCTGCCCCACCTGCCTCGCCGAGACCGGCGCATGGCAGACCGCGTGGCGGCTCCTGACGGTCACCGCCTGCACCCGCCACGGTGACCTGCTCGTCGCCGAATGCCCCGCCTGCCAACGACCATTCCGCGACCAACGGCATTCGCACCTCCGCCGCGTCGGGGGGAGCCTGGTGTGCGGGAACCCGCTCGGCGACGGACCCACCCGCCAGTGCCAACACGACCTCACCACCATCGCGACCACCCCGGCAGACGAGGCTGTCATGTTGACGCAGCGGCGGGTCGACACAGCCCTCGACGGCCACGACATCGAGGTCCTCGGACAGCCCGCCTGCCCCGCGGCCTACCTGACCGACCTACGGCACCTGACCACCCTGATGCTCCACCTCGCCGGCCAACCCGGCGCCACCGACCTCGCCCACTGGCCCGCAACCCTCGCCCACGAGGCAGAACAGCGGACCAGCGACCGCGGCCCACGGTGGGGCCTCCGACCACCCGACGACCCCGGTGTCCGCGGTGCCGCCCTGGCCACCGCCGACGCGATCCTGGCCGCCCCCGACGTCGACGCCGCCGCGGCCGCGTTGACGCCGTGGTCCGAGCTCCCCCCGACCACCCCGGACGGGCCCCTCGGCTGGCTCGCCGACCACACGGTCATGACCCCCACCCTGACCCGGCTCGTCATGGCGGCCCGCGCCCCGCACCGCCGCCTGTCCCACCACCTCGACACCCACCCAGGAGCGCGTATGCCGATCAACCTGCTCGTCATCCCCCAAGTCATCCCGCACGCCCAGTACCTCGAACACCTGCAAGGCGCGTTCGACTCCAGCGAGGACACCGTCCGGGCCTTCGGATCCCTGTCGCTTGCTCGTCTGCACCCGGACGTCACGACGTGGAAGGCCGCCGCGGAAGCGCTCAACATGCCCGGGCCGATGGGTGTTCGCCTGGCCCGCGCCTGCTCGGCCACGATGCTCGTCAGCGCCGACGAGTGGGAAGCCCGGATCTGGCGGGCCGGGGAGGAGACGCGTCGGCGGGACTATCGGGCCACCGAAGCCAAGATCGAGCACCGGCTCTACATGAGCCGCTGGTTCGAGGAATGGGCCCGCCAGTTCCGTCCCGGCACTCACTACAGCAGCGTGGGCTACGGCCTGACATGGCAGTGGGTCCACGTCGCCCACGCCCACCTCGACCTCTCACCCGCTTGGCACGGCAGGAAGCCCACCGCCAACGACCGCGCCCACTACCGCCAGTTCGCCGACTCCCTAGACGAGCGACAGCAGTTCGAGCTCGGCTACGCCCTCCACAAGCGTGCGTAAGCATGCGCTCGAGCAATGCGTCACCCGGCACTTTCGACTCGTCAAACGTTGGGGTCTGGAGTGTGCGATGGTTGGCTTCAACAGCCAGCTCGCAAGAGCGTCAACGTCGATGAGCGAAAGGAAAGCGGTGTCTGGCCTGTGGCTGATCGCGATCGGTGCCAACTCGATCGATAACGGATCGGGCGATAGTGTGCTCAAGTTCGCCGAATCCGACGCAAGGCATGTCTTTGCCGCTTTGTCCGGGCAAGGGGAGCATACGTTGCTCGGTCATGCCCTTCTGGAGGACAACGTATTCGCTAAGGACGTCTCACGAACGGTGACGGAACTACTGGGTCGAGTGGGTCGCGAAGACGACCTCATCCTGTACTTCGCAGGACATGGCATTACGGAACAGACCGATCAAGGTGTCCGCCTGTTCCTGGGTGTCCACGGAACACGATCAAATGAGGTGGAGCACAGCGCCATTCAAGTCGATTCGCTGGTGCTCCAACTACAAGGGTGCAAAGCGAGGTGCGTCACGGTGCTTCTTGACTGCTGTTTTTCCGGCAATGCCACTGGCCGATCACTACTGGGACCGCGGTACCTCACAGAACTCGCCAAAGGTAGGCGGTTATCGCGCAACGCACCAACGATCAACGGTGAAGGACGGATCTTGTATGGAGCCGCCGGAAAAGATCGAACCGCCGGCGAGTCAACGTTGCTGAAAAGCGGAATATTCACGTACGCGCTCCTCCATGTCCTCTACGAGCATCGCAAGGCAAGCACAATCAGTTTCGCAAAACTACACTCGGAGGTGCAGGACTGGATGAACAGGCGGACCCAGGGGCGCCAAATCCCATATTTCTCCGGAGACGACAACGGCGCCGCGTTTCCCACCACAAACTGGCAGTATGGGATTAGTAGATGAGTCCCATCCTCTTTACTGGAGCTCCAGGGATCGGAAAGTCCACTCTTTTGAGCCGTCTTGCCGAAGTGCTCGATTCGCGTTACGTTTCCGGAGTGATAAGTGGAGAAATCAGGATCGAGGGTAAGAGACAAGGCTTCACGGTCCGCTCGTTCGGCGGAGCGCCTGGTGTTCTCTCTTCGCCCGATCTTCCCGGAGAGCCACGCTTCGGGACACTTATGCCCGACGGCTCGAGGCGGCTAGGCCTCTCCCTCAATCACCTGGAGCAGGTCGTGTGCGCGGAGGTCGAAGCTTCTCTGTCCGAAGCCAAGATGGTCATCTTGGACGAGATTGGACCCATGCAAGTTGAGTCGAAACGCTTTCGAAGTCTTGTTCGCGAGATCCTCGCGATGCCGGTCCCAGTGTTCGCGTCGATTGGGCTCCAAGATCACGAGTGGATGGCCGATTTGAGGAATGATAGAAGGTACCCTCTGCTTGAACTTACACACCGGAATCGCGATCTGGTCGCGGAACTACTAGTCACGCATATCCGAACGGTCGTGACCTAGTGGCAAACTCTGAGAACGGCCTGAAGGTTCTGGCGTATGTGGCCGGGCCCCTTGACTCCCTTCCCCCGGTGCGGTGCGGTCAGGAACTGCAGCGGATCGCGGAGGCGCTTCACATGGCAGGGTCGAGATCAGACTTGGCCGCGGTTTGGCCCCCCGAACTGGGATCGATCCAAGTAATGAAGGCGGATGTTGTTCACTTTTCCAGTCATGGCGGGCAGGGTGGCCTCCTTCTCCAGGATCGTGCTGGCAACTCTGTGGTTCACACTGGAGCAAGTCTTGCGGCTGCACTAGCAGATCCGCCAGCACTTGTGGTACTCAGCGGCTGCGACACTCAAGACGCTGGCAGCCAACTCAACCTCGACGGCCAAGTTAGCGTCGTGTGCACCGAAGGCTACCTCCCCGACGATGCTGCCGTCGCCTTTGCTTTCGAGTTTTATGCACGCCTGGCGCGAGGCCAGAAGTTCGAGCCGGCTGTGGACGAGGTTAATCGCGTTCTCAAAGGTCAATGGCCCTCTGCCATCTGGAGATTCCACGAGGGGCGAGTTAACCAAATCAGAACGGTGGAGGGGGTGGCAACAGTTGCCCCTGCTGTCCGCGCGGTAACACGTGCCGCATCCGGTTCCCTGCTGACGGTTCCCTCGAGGCGTGAACTACTTCCATCACTCTATAGGCAACTTGAATCCAACTACCGGGGCGCGTCCGTCACAGGCCCACCTCGGGGAGGAGTGACCACACTCCTGAGAACATTTGCAGACTACTACGATTGGCTCCCCAGCTCGGGTACCAGCTACTTCGACTTTCGAAGCCTGCGAAAGCACGAACATGGCGCGCTCGTTGAGGCCCTCGGAACACCCGACGGCCTCGTGATCGTGGATCACGCAGACGAAGGGGATAGCGAAATGGCCGAACTTATTGCGACTACTCTCCGTCAAGACCCCTCTCGAAGGGCATGGTTGCTCATCGGTGCTTCAACGAGAGGCGGGTTTTCCGATTTGCCGAACATCCCCTTATCCCCTTGGACAAGAAGCGAGGCTGCGGGGTGGCTTCAGGAAGAGCTCGGCGACGTCGCCCGTCCCGCCCTTTGGACGCTGGATGAGATCGATTTGTTTCCAGGGAAGCTACAAGCACTTCGAGTTTCGATCTCGAACGGCGCCAACGAGCGGGATCTTCGCAGATTCCTTGCTATCGGCGACCCGGAGTCGGTCCGGCGAGTAATCGATGTGGCTTGGTCTGTCCCTCAGTTGCGCATCCTGCTCTACCCGCTGGTAAAGTTTGAGTTTTCTCGCCGTTCCACATTGCGTTCTGTCTGGATGGCCCTCATTGATCGATATGATGAAGTTGCGGAGGAGCTTTTTGAAACATGCTTAATGCGTCTTGCAGATCTACGCCTCGTCCAGATCTCGCCATCGATCGAGCCTGATGGGACTCCTAGCTTTCACCTAGGGGTAGATCCTGACGTACGTTCGGCGGTGCGGCGGCGCAGAGTGCCCATCACGCCTGAGCAAATGGGTAAGGCAATGGGTGTGGCTCTGGGTGAGCTGAGGGAGTTGAACGAACTCGGTCACTTGGATGCTAACGACGATTGGAGATGGCTGTCGAACTTGATGGCAGAGGCTGCATCGAGGGGATGTCTAGAGGCCGAGGTCCTCGATGAAGTATTTCCTCACTTGGACAAGGGTGGGCGAATGCGGATGGTTAGTGACATCGCAAAACAGCGGGAGATTGTTGACTCGGCATTCCATCTCGCGCGCAGCGTCGGGCAATGGGATCGTGCCTGCCAGCTTGCGCTCGTCCGCGGCGAAATGAGATATCGAGCCGCTGAATTGTCCGCAGCAGAAAGTGAGTTCAACCGCATTTTCCGCTTGTTTCCCAGCGACACTCGCAGGGTGCAGGCCTATCGCGCCATTGGTCAGGTCTATTATCGCCGTGGTGACTACGCGGGTGCTGTCGAGGTATATAGACGAGCGCGGAAGTTCCTTGTTGACGCGGAAGCCTTTGCCGTCGCGACGATTCTCCAGGAGGAGGGGAAGGCGCTCAGCCGGTTGGGCAGGAACGCGGAGGCGATCACCGTTCTGCGGGATGTGCTGCGTCGCAGGGAAGGCGAAGGGAACGTTCGGGAGATCATCAAAGCACAACACGAGCTTGCCCGCGCGCTTCTAAGGATTCGAGACATTCCTGAAGCTGAGGAACTCTTCAGTTTGGCCCGAGATGGGGCGACATCGTCAGATTCTCTAAAGTGGGCCTTGGGGCCAATGCACCACCTCTTCCTAATTGCTTTGGAAAGGGGCGATCTGGACACTGCAAAAGCGCACCATGCCGAGCTCAGTGCAACAGCCAGACGGATTAATGAGCGGCTGTGGACCGTCTTCGCCCGGCTGGGGGAAGCAATGCTGTTGTTCGCTGAAGGTCGCTTCCAGGGCAGCCACCACGTGCTCGTGGATGCACTCGCACAAGCAAACAAGTACGGGTACGCGCAGGTGAAGGAGGACGCACAGGATTGGGTCAGGCGGCAGGCTTTTCGCCTCAGTCTCTCGCTCGGTGGGTCCATGAGCGGTGACGTAGTTGATGTCTTAGCCCTCGTGGAGGGAGTGCCCGCAGGCAAGGCAAGGAAAGCGTTGCGCTACGCGACAAGCCCCGAGAGCATCGCGTCAGTGGAGGTGCTGTTGAGGTCTGAACACGGTGATCGCCGGATCGCTTGGACGCCTTCCGCTGGGTGGACATGCACCTGTCCCATGTTCGACGATACTGGCAAGTGTTCGCACGTGGTTGCGGTAGAATTGCGCGGAGTCGCCCCCGCGATACTGGACGCCGCGAAGTCAAGTCCGCACCTTGAGGAGGGCAATGGAGACGTCAGGACCGATGGACGTGGCTAATTCGTCTGCTGTGGATGTGTTGGAGGCGCGCGAGATTCGCACAAGGTTTGGCTTGGGCCGACAACGGTTCTACAGATTTCAGAACTCGGATGTGGTCGTTCTCAGCTTTGGCGAGGTGGTCGGCGGCCCGACGCCGGTTCGAATTCATTCGACGTGCTTCACCGCGCATTATATGGCAAGTGTCGAATGTGACTGTCGAGAACAGCTTGAGATGACAATGGCGCACATGGGGGCCGCGCAAGCGGGCGTGATTGTATTCCTGGACCAAGATGGGCGTGGGAATGGCCAGGTGGCGCTTATGCGTTCCTCGGTGCTTTCGGAAAATAGAGGAATATCGGTTGGAGATGCCTATGAGCAACTCGGCTACCCAAGGGATGCACGCGATTTCAGGGCGGCTGGGCTGGTTTTACGTGATCTTGGGTTGACGGAAGTGCTTCTGTGGACCAACAACCCGGCCAAAGTTGCTGCCCTGGTTTCTGCAGGCTTGAGCGTGGCAATCAACGAGACATCGGTTTCAGAGACGGACGGACCATGGTTGGCGGATTACTATCGAAAGAAGGCTACGGAGGGCCACGTGTTTAGTCGCTTCGAGGGGGATGATCGACCGTGAGTCCGGGAAGTATTGGCTGCAAGGTCGCAATGGACGAACTTCGACGATGTTCGTCGAATGTCCGGCGATTCTGGAATCTGCTGTATGCAGTCGCTTGTGGTACGACTGTGACGCTCATCTACGCCTTCCTCTTATTGCTTCGAGGGCAGGGCGTAAGTGCTATTGCCTCGGGTGTCGCATCTCTTGTTGGGGGCGTCGGGGCGGGATTTCTAATCAAGATGAAGAACGACGCAGTTCGAGAGCTTTCGAGTGCTAAGAAGGCCGTGCGCGAAGATTGCGCTTCGCCCGGTGGTGACCGCGGCGGCGAAGGTGAGGGGCAAAGCCCGATCCTGCATGAGGTGCTCGACCTTCTCTGATGAGTCAAAGAACTGGGGCGGGGCTCGACGTTGATGAGGAGAGACGAAGAACTCACTCGCACCTGACACAACTGAGCGGGTTGACTAGGTTATGCAACGTACTCCGTGCGACGTCGCTCAGTTTTGCCCGCGTCTCGACAGTTCCTGTCGAGACGCAGCGAAGATTGCACAGCTAGTTTGCACACGCTGGATCCCGCTCCTGACGGCATCCCGGGACGCTCGTGACCTGCGCAGATGGTGGGGTGCGCATCTTGCACGACCTCTCCGGCGAGGTCGGTTTGTGCAAAGTACCCCGCACACGGTCGTGCAATCTCGGCTGCACCTCGACACTGACTAGACCCCGTTGTCGGGTCCGCCTGCTAACCTTCAGGAGCAGGCCGCGGTTAACCGCCGCCCGCACCGCCTTCAGCCCCCGGACTCCGGGGGCTGTCGTGCGTCACGGCCAACTTCCGTGGTCGTAGCACCGCTGACCGACAATCTTTGCCCACAAACGGCGTATTTCCTCGGCTGCCCTGGGGTCTGACTCGGTGACGGTACGGAACCGGCGGTAGATGAACGCCACCACATCGGCTGCCTGAAGCATTCGAGATCGGTGGCTGGGTGCAAAGTGGACCGTGTCTAACAAAGTGTCCAGCGTCGTGTGCATGTAGACGCCGGGCGTGCCCTCCGTTTGGTACGTCGCGAACCGCTCACGATGCCGTTCGCGGTCACCTCGTTCGTCCGCGATGATCAATGCGTGTGTGGTGTCCCGTCGAGCGACCCGATCCACGCGCTGCAGGATGTGTTGAAAACACACTTGCTCCGGCGGGAAGTTGACGGGTAGTAGTTCTTGGTTTGACGTTCTCGCAGTCGTGTCTCGTTGACTGACCTCAAGATGAGGACCACTGGCTCGTCCACGATGGCATCCACGACCTTGTGGAAGAGGCCGACGCGGGCACGCGCAGGAACCGCTGACCAGACCTCCTTCCCATGGAACATGGGGTAGGCGTGGAACTCGGTAGTGCAATCAAGGCCCCAGTCCACGCCAGCGTGCCGCATGATCGCGTTGAGTGTGCCCGTGAGGCTCTTGGTGCTGTATTCATCGGCAACCACGGCGGCAAAGCCGTGGAAATCGCCGTGGTTGGACTCATCGACGAAGCTCAGCAGCATTCACTCAACCTGTCACAGGTGCGCCTCTGCCGCTCGTTGGGCGCCGATGATGTCGGGCTGCTCGAAGTGCGAAACCGGCCCTAACGGAGAACTTGGCCGCCTGACTTGAGGCCCTCCCAGGAGCCCGCGGCCGAGCACACCGACTCCGATGCGAGCAGGTACGCCCACGTCTCGTGCACCTCGTCGGACCCGTTGACGGTCTTGACCCACGCCGCGGCAGCATCGCGCTTGGCCACCACCACCGGCGAGGTCATCTCCGAGTCGCGCTTCCCCTCCACGATCCAGTGCACACCAGCGTCGTCGATGACGATGAAGTCGGGCTCGTACTGCCGCTGGATCGCCCCCGACAGATACGAGATTCGCAGCGGCACCGTCTCGTCGATCCGTACCCACGCCCGAACAGCCGCAGATACCTCGAACAGCCCGGCCAGCACGAACTCGGTCGACCAGGCATCGAACGAGTTGATCTCGTACACCGACTTCGCCCACCCGCGGTACGGGTAGCCGCGCTCGAAGTCCCGCGACGACGTCACCACCTGACGATCCGCAGCAGGGCGGACCTCGAAACGCTCAGACGGCTCGGGCCAACGCACGGGCCGCACCTCCCGCACCTCCCGCGCCGGTGACGACGTCTGCTTGGCAGCGACCCACTCCGTCAGCCGGGCCGTCGCCAGACGTCCATGCTCGGCCCGCCACGGCGTCGACTCCGAGACCCCAGCACCAGCCAAGAACGCCCCAGCCACCGCCACCGCGGCGTTGATCTCACCGGCTGTCGCTGCGACCGCGTTGGTGCGGATCAACCGCCCCACCAAGTCCTGCTCGATCGTGTCGAACGGCATCACCGATTGCGTGGCCACCACCTGCTCGACCTCGTCACGAATCACCACCCGGGCCACACCCTCAGCGTCGCGCTCGGCATCCAACGCCTTGCGAGTCAAGGTGGGCGCGTTGTCCTCTGCAAACAACCGCCCCAGCGCCTCCACCGAGTCGAGGTTCACCGACGCCAACGAGAACGGGTCACGCTCCCACCGCGTCACCACAGACGGCAGGAACAGCGGAATCTTCACCCCACCGGGCGACCTCGCCTCCAGCCGAGTCGCCAGCGCCGCCCCCGCAGCAGCCCCCGCAGCCACCCGCGCCTCCATCGTCGCCATGGTGAACCCGACATGGCTGCGCCCCGCCGAGGCATCGACCTCGTCCTCGTCGAACAGCCCCAGCTGGTCGGGGTCCAGGGCTGCCGCGCCAGGCAGCAGTACCTCCACCGACCCAGCCTCCGGCCATGCAAAGTCCGGAGGCACATCACCCGAAGCGCCAAGAGCGGTACCGACGGGCGCGCGGCCCACCACCCGGTTCGCCACCAGTTCCGCTGACTCCACCCGATCCCCGAGCGTCTCTTCCAGCAGCACCTTCGCCTGCTTCAGCAGCGACGCGAACGACCGGTGCGAGAGCACCTCGACGGTGTCGAGCATGGCGTTGCCGGTGCGCTGCCCGAACGGCAGCCGCAGCCCGCGGCCCAACACCTGCTCGGTCAGGAGGGACGACTCCATCGAGCGCACCGACGCGATGACGTAGATGTTCTTGACGTCCCACCCTTCCTTGAGCATCGACACCGACACCACCGCCCGCACCGGCGACGTCGGGTCCTCCAAACGGTCCAAGGCCGCCAACGTCGCGTCTGGCTCCTCCGACGTCACGAGCAGCACGGCCTCCGAAGACCCCAACATGTCCGACCCGACCAGCAGATCCCGATACTCCGTGGCCTCCTCGATCGTCGTCGCGACGAGGAACATCACCGGCTCCACGTATGCACGGCCGCGCGCCTGCGCGCAGTACGCCCGCATTGCGTCGCGTTTGGCGTCGAGCAGCGTCAGCCCGTCCGCGAGTTGGGTGCGCACATCGTGGATGCCGTCCTGCCGGGTCACGAGGACGGGCACCTTCACGTACCCGTCGGCGATCGCGTGCGACAGCGGGTACTGGAAGACCCGCATCGGCAGCGACGCCTCGTGCGGGGTCGCGGTCAGCCCAACGGTCGCCAGCGGCAGCAGGTCACCGATCGCGGCTTCGAACTTCTTCGCCGACCCCGAGTAGTACACGTGGTGCTCATCCGCGATGACCACCAGGTCATCCGCAGCCTCAAGGTAGGACTGCACCGCCGTGCCCAGCGTCTCGTGCGGCTGGTACGCCCGCCGCCGGTCCTCCTTGTTCGGCCGCAGCAGCGACTGCACCGTGAACACGAACACCTTGAACACGTCCGGGTTCTGCAGCGCCGCCCCGACCTCGCCGCGCTCGACGGTGTCGAGAGTGATGACCATCGGCCGCGACTGCATGCCTCGCAGGTACTTCGGGTGCCCCGGCGTCAGGTTGTCGATGGTCTTGCGCTGGATCGTCGACCCCGGCGTCACGATGAGCACGTTGCGCACGCCGGACTCGTAGAGATAGTCGAGTAGCCCGCCGGCGATGTACGTCTTGCCGACGCCCGTCGCGAGGTCAGCGATGAACTCGCTGCCCGGGTCGGCGCCGTCGAGGGCGCGCGCGATCGCGTCGAGCGCGGCGGAGTTCGGCTCGCGGAGGTCGAGGTTGTACGAGATCTGCTCGACGAGCGCGCTGTCGTAGTCGATGCTCATGCGGTCGACCCTCCCACCACAGCGTTCGGATGCCGTTCGGCCGGCTCCGTGCGTCGCCTCACCCGCAGCGACCCTGACGTCAACAGGTCGCGTGGCGCCTTGCGGATCCGCGAGCCCTTGGAGATCTCGGCCAAGGTCTCCTCGGCCTGGGGCAGCACGGACGTCGCCACGATGGTGACCCGCTCCTTCTCGGCCAACGCACCGACGATGGCGCGCACCTCTTCCGGGCCGACCGCGCCGTCGAGCACGGCCAGGCGCATCCTCCCGCGGATGCCGCACAACGGCTGGGCGTCGCCCTGCCAGGCGAACCCGAGCTGCCCCGCGACCCCCCGAGCGAAACGCTGACCTCGAGCCCAGTCGGCCAGGACCACGCCGTAGGCCGTGTCCTCGTACATAGACGGGCCCACCGTCACCGTCACGAAGCCCGAACCACCGTGCCAGCCAGCAGACTTCGTGATGCCACCAGGGTCCTCACCGTTGACGACCTTCGTCAGCCGGGGCTGGGTGAACTGCTCGACCGTGCTCGGGAGGATCTCTGCCGTGACCCAGCGGCGTCTCATCTTCTGCGCCACAGCGGCGGTCGTCCCTGACCCAGCAAAGCAATCCAGAACGATGTCGCCAGGTTGTGTCGAGATCCGAAGCACTCGCTCCATGAAACGCTCCGGTTTCGGCGTCGCGAAGCTGCTCACGCCGGCAAAGATCGCCCGCATCTCATTCTTGGACGTCCTGTTACTTCCAACGTCCTCCTTGGACCAGATGGTCCTCGGGACGAGGTCCGCGACCTCGTTGAGATAGCGCTTGATGCTGGGACGGGCATTGCCGGTTGGACCCCACCAAACGCGTCCATCGTCGTTCAGTTCATCGAGCCGCTCCTCCGAGACTCGCCAATACCTGCCCGGCGGAGGGCTGAAGGACCGGCCCGTCGGGCCGACCTTCTCGTACAGGCCCTTCGAGTAGGGCTTGTTCGCATAAGGATCGCCCGGGAGCCAAGGGCCTCGTGGATCATCGTCGGGGTTCGAGTAAATCGAATCCGACTCGGCAGTTCGAGGCAGACGGTTGGGCGACCAGTCGATGTTCCGTGAGTACACCAAGACGTAGTCCTGGTCGGTGCTGAACTGGCGCGCTGAGTTTCGGGGTGAGTCGGCCTTCTCCCAGATCACTGAGGCAACGAAGTTCGACGGACCAAATACTTCATCCATCAGCAGCCGCATCCGATGATGCTCCGCGTCGTCAAGGTGCACCCACACTGACCCGTCCGGCGCGAGCAACTCGCGGATCAGCAGCAGCCGTTCCCGCATGAACGACAACCAGGTCGAGTGCTCCATCCAGTCGTCGTAGTGCTCGAAGGCCTGCCCCGTGTTGAAGGGCGGGTCGATGTAGACGAGTTTGACCTTGCCGCGGTACCGCGACCGGTACTCCGGCACCTCGGTCAGCACCCGCAACACGTCGAGGCTGTCGCCGGTGAAGAGCAGGTTCGCGTTGAAGGGCTCGTTCGGCACCTCACCGACCGAGCCGGTGACGTCAGTGAGCCGCACCTCCGAGGCCGCCGGGTGGTCGCGCTCAACCCACACCGGCTTGCCGTCGACGTCCTTGGGAACGAGCAGGAACTTGTCCTTGCCGGGCCACACGAGCTCCAGCCGCGCCGTCATACCCGCGCCCCCGCCCCCGTCGTGACGGCCTGTCCCCACCGGTTGATGTCCACGACGCGCACGTTACGCAACGTGAGTCGACAATGTCGGCGGCGACCGGCATCCCACCGCTGTTCATCGTGGAGATCTCCCGACCATGAGCCGTGTCGGTGCTTCTCACTACGCTCGTGTCCAGCAGGACAGCCGAGGGGGCGCAGTGACGATGGATTCGTTGTTTGGGCAGACGGTCGAGTACCCGTCCGAGAAGCCGTCGGGGCCAGCGCGCCTGCGTGTTCTGGTCACGGTCAAGGCTGCCCCGAACCCCTCTGCCACCCACGGCGAGACGGTGTGCGTGGCCGGTGTCAGGTTGGGTGACGTCGGTCCCACGGGATGGATCCGCCTGTACCCGATCAACTTCCGGCACCTGCCGAAGGACACCGAGACCTTTGCCAAGTACGACATCGTGTCGGTCGACTGCGTCCCGGCACGTGAACCCAGGTTGGAGTCATGGCGACCACACATGTCCACCCTGAGGGTGGAGACCCACGTGCCGCCCTGGCGGAAGCGACGAGAACTGCTCGAACCGATGATCGACGACTCGATGTGCCGCATTCGTGACGGTGCGGCCAGCGACCCACGCTCACGGTCGCTCGCGCTCGTCAGGCCAGCCGAGGTCATCGGGTTCAGACTGGAACCACACCCGGGCTGGACGCGGGACGAGCAGGCGAAGATCGACGCCTACGTCAACCAGCTCGAGTTCGACGTCTTCAGCGACGCGCAGGACAAGACGCCGCTGGTGGCTCCACGGTTCAGGGGCTTCTACACGTGGCGCTGCGGCGATGCTGCCTGCCGCACCCACGAGCAGTCGATCATCGACTGGGAGTTGGTGGCCCTCCAGCGCCACTTGTGGAACCGATCGGACGAGGAGATGCGCGCGGCGCTCCGACAGCGATTCTTCGACGAACTGTGCTCGGCGGACAACGACGTTGCCTTCTACGTGGGTAACCAGGCCAAGCGGCTGCAGACGTTCAGCATCCTGGGTGTCTACTACCCCAAGAAGGGTTCCTAGAGAGAAAGGGACGCGACGGGGACGGCTGTCGCGCTCACGACGTGGTCGATGATGACCCGACGGTGGCACAACTCCGTATCGGCCTCGAAGCACAGCACCGCGACCACGTGATCGCGGGCGAGGTCAGAGAGTTGGTCGAGAGAGGCTGCTGCCGAAGGTCCTGTGAGCGCCTTCCGATAGACGCGACGGCCTTCCTCAACGCGACCGTCCCAGAAGGGCTGGCGGTTCTCTTTGGCGTTCCCCAGGCTCCGAAGGTGCTCGTATCCGATCCCGGCTGTGGCCAGCGCTTCCCGGAGCCGAGTCTTCGAGAATCCCGGCTTTCGACTGATGGCGTTGAGTCGGACATCGGCGACCGTCTGCACTCCGGCTTCCTGCAGGTCGGCCACGAAGCCGTCGATCGTGCGGCCCTCGTACCCGACCGAGACGATTCCGTAGGTCATGGCAGGAGCCTCCGAGAGGGGGTTGATGGATTGGGCTTCAGTCACCAGTTCGTCGATGGACACCGATAGAGCTCGGCAGAGGGCTGCGACCGTCAGGACGCCTGGATCCCGCGTTTGCCCCTGTTCGAGCTTCATCAACGTGTTCTTCGATACCCCAGCTCGCGTGGAGAGTGCCACACGTGTCATGCCTGCGGCCCGCCGCCGATCACCGACGACTTGGCCGACTGCGGCGACTCCTTGTGAGTCCTTCGACGGTCTGCCCCCGCGCACAGGTGCACCGTAGCAGTAAAAAAATACTCAGAGAGCGGACCCTCGTGCTCGAGCGGATGCGCATGTCAGCGCAGCTCGACCCCGACCTCTGCCGCGACGGCCTCGACCATGGCGATGAGCCGGGTGGTTCTGGCGGGCATGGTGTGGCGGTAGTTGGCGATGGTCGCCAGGCCGGGGCCGACGAAGGCCCAGGCCCGGGCTCTGACCCAGGTGGCCTCGTCAGACGCGGACGCGACACGCAGCACTTCGCGTGCTGGTTCATCGAGCAGGCTCCACGCGTAGAGCAGGTCAATGGACCGGTCCCCGATCCCGATACCGCCGAAGTCGATCACTCCGGCCAGGCTGCCGTCGCGGTGGGTGAGGAGGTTCTCCGCAGACAGGTCGGTGTGCACCCAGCACGGAGGTTGCGTGGCGGGTGGCACGCGGCGAAGCCGGCGCCAGGCTTCGCGAACGCGAGCCGGGTCGAAGAGGTCCGCCAGGTCTGTAGCTGACTGCTCGGCCCAGCCGTCGATGATGTCGGTGACCGGTTCGCCGCACCGGTAACCCCACGCTTCGGCGCCGTGGTGGCCGCCGTATGGGCCGCCGCGCTGCACCACGTCCGTATCGACTTCGTGCAGGCTCTGCACAAAGGCGCCGAGTGTCTGCGCAAGCCTGGCCTGCTGCGCCTCATCGAGCGTGTCGGGAGAGGCGCCGGGAACCCACGACACGACGGCCCACGGGCGAGGGAAGAGCCGGTTGGCTTCACCGGAGGCAACGACCTCAGGAACGGGCGCGGCCACGTGCGGGGCGAGGTGGGGCAGCCACCGGATCTCCTTGAGCAGGTCAGGCACGTACCGCTCCGCTCGGGGTAGGCGCACGGCCAGGTCGTCGCCCAGGCGGAAGACCCAGTTGCTGCTGCCCGAGGCATGGCTCGCCCGAACGGGGAGATCGGCCAGGTGGGGTACCTGTTCGGCAAGCAACGCCGACACGACCTCAGGGCCCGGCGCCACCGTGGTCGGCTCGGGCGGGATCACGGTCACGCGCCCATCATCGCCGTCGTGGCGCTCAGGATCTCGACGGGATGCCGTTCACGCCGACTTCGTTGGTAGCCGTCGCGGGACAACAGGTGCTGCACGTCCAACGCGCTCTGGAGCTAGAACTCCGTCGCTGGGTCTTGACCTCGCACGGCCTGAGCCAGGGCCCTGTGCACGGAACGGTGGGCGAGCGGCGGCAGCTGATCCATGTCGATCCACTGGATGGCCAGGTGCCCCTCGGGCGCCAGGTTCTCGGGCATGCCGTGCCACGCCCGAATCAGCCAGGCGGTGATCTGGGCCGGATCCTCAGGAGATCCAGCCACCACACTGGCCAAGGGCACCACTGACGTCATCTCAATCCTGATGCCGAGTTCCTCCCAGAGCTCCCTCGACAGGGCTTCCATGTCGGACTCACCTGCCTCGACCACTCCACCGGGAAGATCCCACACACCGGGGTAGGCCTGCTTGTTCGGACTCCGATGGGCAAGCAGAACGCAACGGTCAACGACGAGCGCTCCAAGAACCACGTGGTGCATCACACCATCAGAGCACGCAGACCCTCGACCGTTCTCCACCGCGTGGGGTTGGCTGCGAGACTGCTCGACGTGGAGCGCGGGCCGGACCGGATGCAGCGTGCCGTCGTCCTGACGACCTCGCGCCTCATCCTGACCTCGTGGCTGCCGGGCGATGTCGACTCCCTCCAGGAGGTCCACTCCGACCCCGAGACCATGAGGTTCGTCCGCAACGGCCGACCCGAGTCACGCGACGACGTGCGGGGTCTTGTGGACGAGTACATCGCCGAGGATGCCGCTCGCGGCTGGACCACGTGGCGCCTCGCCGACCCCGACGGCCACCTGGTGGGGCGGGCAGGGTTCGGTGGGACGCACGAACGCCGAGAGCTCAAGTTCACCATCCGGCGCGACCGGTGGGGATCAGGGCTCGCCACCGAGATCGCCGAAGCTCTCGTCGGCTGGCACATGGCGTACACGGTTGATGTGCCGCTTCACGCCGTCGTCGAGGTCGGCAACAACGCCAGTGTTCGGGTGCTCGAGAAGGTGGGCTTCCGGGAGGTCGGGTACGAGGATGTGAACGGCATCCGCTGTCGGGCATTCACGCATCCCCTCACCTGGGGCAGGAGAACTGGGTGATCTGGGCGACCGCCGTGAACCGCAGCCGCCGGTAGAGGGCAGCACCTGAGTCGCTCGCATCCAGACTTGCTCGTGTTGCACCCCGCCGCCACGAGGAGCGCAGGGCGGCCGCGGTCATCGCCAGCCCGATGCCGCGGCGGCGCCACCCGGGGTCAGTGTTGACGAAGAAGGCGTACGCGTCCGAACCGAACGTGCGTGATCCGCTCGTGCCCCGCACGACGCCGTCCTGGTCAACCGCCGCGAAGAGACGGGGATCTCCCGGCAGCGACCTCAGGTATGCGGTGAGTGCATCGGGCGACGCCTCACCCGCCGGCGCCGCCCGTGCGGCGACGGCCACGGCATCCGTCAGCGGCACCCCGTCGGCCGGGTCTTCGGGAACCCTGCGCACCGGCCGCACGGTCAGTCCAGCAGGTAGCCGCGGCTCCGGTACTGAACCCAGGTCACGGCACACCATCGCCGTCATGGCCGACGCCGTCCATGCCCGGTTCCGGTTGATGAGATCGGTGCACCGACGGGCCGTGTCATGGACCCTGACCGTGCCTCCGAGGCCAACGGCAGCACCGTCGAGAGCACGTCGAACGCGTCGTCGCCCAGGACCAACAGGTCTGCGGGGGACGTCCCGTCGACCGGAACGAGCCCACAGATGCTCGGACCTGCCACGCGTCGTGTTCCCGGACCGTCGACGGCAGACCAGCGCGCCTCGAACCCGGCAACGTAGTCCTCGAATGCCGGAGCCTGCACCCGACCGACCCTACGGTGCGGCGCGTCACGGCATCCGGGAGTGTCGTCTGGTCGGGATGTGTCGCTTTCGTGAAGGTCGTGCACGGAACCGACGCGGGCGGTTGACTGCCGTCGAATCCCTCGATGGGGTGGCTGATGTGACCGCCCCACAACAACTGCGACTCTGCGTCCTTGCCGCTCTGGTGGCGATCATGGTTCTCGACCGGTGGGGGTCGGACGAGCCCGCCCTGGCTGCGGAGGACCGCGCCGTGCTCGACCGCCTGTCGGCCACCCTGGAGCAGTCCCTGAGTGGTCGCGGGTCGCTCACCCATTGACCGGCTCTCGTTTCTCGTCCGTCAGGCCAGGACCGAGGTCGAGCCCGCGATGGTCGATGCCGGTCTCACGGTGGCGTACGCACCGTTCGAGGGCAGGAACCAGGCGATGCCCCAGAGCGCTCCCGTCGCGATTGCGGTGTGGGAGAGACGTCAGCAGCCCGGAAGCGTCGACCCAGGGTCGGCGGGGGAAGCATGGTTTCGACAGTGTGCGGTGCTGAGCATCGACCAGTCGGCGGCAGCCCTCGAGATCGATCCGGTCACCTGCCCACGGGCAATCCCCGACAAACCACCCGCTGAGGTGCCGGTACTCCGGGCTCGCAGATCGGGACTGCCCGCGCTGCCGCCGGTGCTCGATGTGCACGCCCCGACCCGGGGACAGGTGGCCCGGGGGCGAGCCCACAGCGTCGCCTCCTTCGGCATCGTCGTTCGCGGAGTCGGCCAGGCGACGGGCCAGCGGGCGTGCCTCGCCACGGACCTGGCCCTGGTGCTCGAGCAGGTCAACGGCATCGGGAACACCGATGACGCCGTCATCCGCGCGGTCAACCTGTCGAACAGCCCGTGTCGGGTGCCGCCGCTGACGGCGATCGGCGACCCTGACGCCTCGCAGCAGTGGGGCGTCTCGGGCTCCGAAGCGTCGCCGGCCCTGCGCCCCCTGGAGTCGGCGGCCACCCCCTTGTTCTGGCGACCGGGACCGTACCCGACGCAGGCGCAGTCGCTGACGGCTCGGCTCGGCCGCGATGAGGTCCCACTCAGACTTGGCCAGCCGTTGGGGTCGGCACCCCTCACCGCTCCAGCCGATGCCATCCTCTCCGCAGCACCGTGGACGGTCAGTGGCTATGCGGCCGAGCACGACGACGGGCCCCTCGAGGTTGCCATCGCCGCACCGTGTCGGGCGGATCAGCTCGCGGTGTTCACCGACACCGACATGGGCGCCAGCGGCACGCCGGAGCCCCCGACCACGTGGGCCGTTGGCCTGAACATCAGTACGGCCACCTGCCGGATCGGCCCTCGGCCGTCCGCTGACCGGCCCGGTGCGCCAGAGATCGACGGGATCCCCGCCGTCACTGCGGTGCGCACCGTGATCGTGACGCCCAGCAGCAGCGTCGTCCTGGCGCAACTGACCTGGGCGCGACCGGGCCAGCTGCTCGTCGGCGGCGACTGGATCGACGTGGAGGGAAAGTAGCTGACTGTTCGTGATCGATGTGGTTGACGTATCACCGACCTGGGTGACCGCCTCCTCCATGACAGCCGACCCACTGGGGGCCGGCAGCCGGCACCGCCTGGTGCGGCACCTGTCGAAGGAGCAGAACCATCGGTTTCTACATCAAGGACCTCTACGTGCACCGGATCCCCAAGATCCCGTGGCACGACCCGCTGACCAACCCGCCGACCATCCCTGAGACCTCGCCGATCATCCGGATGACGGCCCTCTCACCGCACGTCGCCGTGGTTCGTGGCGGCGGTGGTGGCGGTGGCACCGCGTTGCCTGCGGACGACACGACCCTGTGGACGATCCCCACCCCCATCACGCCGATCGTCACCCCGGCCGGCAGCCTCGAGCTGAACGACCTGCACATCGTCCGCGAGAACCTGCTGGCGACCCTCAAGGCCGTCGACGCCCAGCTCGAGACGATGCAGCCCTCGGCCGAGGACCTCGCCTACGTCCAGTCCGTCGTCAAGGGGTGACGGATGCCGAACCCCGCCGGTGAGCGCCTCGCCCGGCTGAGCCGGGTGGCCACCATCCGCGCCGCGGCGCTCACCGGCAGGCTCGGCCCTGACCAGCACGGCCCCGACCCGCACGGCGCGAGCGACCTCGCAGCCGTGCTCTACCGCGCCGGCGGGTGCGCTCCCTCGCGGGAGATCGACGCTCGCTGGCCGCAGCTGTTGCTTCGACGAGCTGAGCGGCCGGTCCGTGCGGCGCTCTCAGGCCACACCCGAAGCGCAACGGCAGCGTGGATGAGCTGGACGCGCACCGATGCCGACCCCAGCCAGCTCGTCCACAAGATCTACGTCAGCCCGGGGCTGGCGGCCATGGCCGAAGCGCTGACGACCACCTTCGCCGTCGCCATCGACCTCGGCGTCCCGGCCTGGAAGGTGGGGGCCGATGTCGCCGGCCTTCATCGAGCCGACAAGATCGTGCTGTACCTGCCCACCGGGGAGGCCGCGGACCGAGCCGCCTCCGCACTGGCGGAGGTGCTGAATCACATTGGCCCGCAGGGGGTTCCGTTCACCGGACAGGTGGGCGCCACGGGCATCGTCTCGCGCGGCATCGACCACGACGGGACGAGCTGGAGGGCCCTCGTATGCCGGTCACTCGCCGACGCGCTGGTGGCCGCCAGGGCGGTGGCCGGCCCCACCGCCCCGCCGACGGACGTCGCGGACCTGGCCTACGAACGCCTCGCCGACCTCGGCTTCGACGTGACCACCTGGCGGCCTCAGCAGCCGCCGCATCCGACGCCGCAGCCCCAACCGCAGCCCATGACGACAGGGGCGGTCCGATGAGCGTCGCCGACCTCGGGTTCCGACTGCCCGACGACGTTGATGCAGTCCACGACCCCGACGGCGGCGACGTCATCGTGAGCCGCCGGGGGAGCCGCACCCCACCTCAGGTCCTCTCCTCGGACGCCTGGGCTCTCCTTGAGCTCTTCCGTGAACCCAGGACGTTGACCGGCGCGGTCCTCGCGCACTGCACGAGCACGGGCTTGGACCCGGTCGCGACGTTGGAGGCGGCCTTCCCCGTCCTCGTCGCCCTGACGCGCAGCGAGCTCCTGGTCGGCGCAGGGACGGATGCCGCCGCGAGCCTGGTCGCGCGGCATGAGGTCGGCGAACGCGTCGGCCCGGCAACGGTGGTGGCACGCATCCGGGTGCTGCGGGACAGCGAGCTCTGGGACGGCATCCTCGAGGACGGGGCCCCCGTCGTCGTCAAGGTCGTCGACGACCCGGCATCCGGACCGGATCTCTTCCGGCGCGAGGCGACGGCCCTGCGGCGGCTCCGCGGCGGCCCGGTCCCGAACCTGGTCTGGAGTGAGCCCCGGGACACCGGCGGGGTGCTCGTCCTGTCCTTCGTCGACGGCGACCCCGTCGAACTCGCGGCCCTGGACGCGCGCGGCTCGCGAGGCGACGCGGACGCGATCAGCCTCGTGCTCGCCACCCTCGACGCCTACGCCGCAGTCCACGCACGCGGTGTCCTGCACGGCGACGTCCACCCCGGGAACATCCTCGCCGACGAGCAGGGCCACGTGACGCTCATCGACTTCGGGATCGCCGACATCGCGGATGCCGGGCTCGGTCCCGCCCCGCGGACCGGCGGGGGTGAGCAGCTGGATCCCGCTGCGGCGCAGGCACTTCGACACGGACAGCCCGTTCCTGAGCTCGACGTCACGGCCGAGGTGTACTCCCTGGCCGCGCTCGCCTTTCGCATCCTGACCGGGGCTGCGTACCTCGACCTCGACCTGGAGCGTGACGACGCCCTTGATGCGATCGCGACCCGGCCCCCGAGGCCGTTCGCCGACGTGGGACGCCCCCGGTGGCCCGCGGTGGAAGGCGTGTTGGCGTGCGGGCTGGCCAAGGACCCAGCGGCTCGGCAAGCCACCGCCGCGGACCTTCGCGACGACCTGGCGCGCGCCGCCCGCCAGGTCCCGGCACCCACCACGGATGCCGGTGAACTCACCAGCGCCGAGGCCTCGGCCCTCGTGGAGAACTCGGACATCGACGGCCTCGCCTGGGCCGACGCGGACGAGGCCACCGCGGCAGTCCGCGCCGACGCCCTGCAGGCAGTTGCCGTCGACACGGGGAGCGTGGAGGCCCACGACCTGGCCCTCCTGTGGCGCGTGCGCGCCGGCCACCACCGGGCCGGCGAACGTCTCCACACCGAAGGGTGAGGCACTCCGAGTGGGTGCGTCACGGCATCCGGTCGGGCACGATGGCCCGATGTCGAAGTACCTGATCTCCTTCCCCAGCGCCGCGATGGACATCGCTCCCGAGGACTTCCCCGACGTCATCGAGTCGTCGCACGAGGCGATCCGCGAGGCCAAGGCGGCGGGCGTCTACGTCTTCGGCGGCGGCATCGACGAGAGCGTCGCCCCGGTGCTCGTCCACGCCGACGGGTCGATCACCTCCGAGACCTCACACCTCGACGGCGGCTTCTGCGTGCTCGAGCTGCCGACCCGCGAGGATGCCGTGCGCTGGGCTGCGCGGATCGCCACCGGCTGCCGCACGCCCCAGGAACTGCGGATGTTCGGTGACGACCCGGAGTCCTGAACCCCGTCCGCGCCGTCGATACGCTCCGGCCATGTCAGCATCCACGCCGGAGGAGCGCCTGCGCATCGCGCTGGACCTCGCTGACGTCGGGGAGCAGATGATGCGCACCCGGCTGCGTCGCGAGCACCCGAAGTACGACGACGCGAGGCTTGAGGCAGCCATGGTGCGGTGGATGCAGGACCGTCCGGGAGCCCCCTTCAGCGACCATCCCGGCCCGCGCTCCTCCCGCGACCTGGGCCAACCCGCTCGATGACGGGGGCGGTCGAGGCGTCGTTGCGCCGGGTGGCAGACGACCTGACCGGGTGGATGCGCGATGGGCGCTGGTCGGCGGGTTCGCGGTGTCGAGCAGGGCCGAGCCACGGTTCACAGCGGACCGACAGGCTCCGGCACCCGATGTGGACACGGGACGTCTGACACCAGTCGAGTGAGCGCAACACGCCGCGTCCAGAACGGCGGACGCGGCGTGTTGCGCTCACTCGTTCTGCGCCCCGGGAGAGCGTCAGTGGCGCCTGCGTTGAGGGGACTGTGACGCGGCTGCGGTGTCGGCGCGATCCCGTAGGGTCGCCTCCGTCGCTGGCGAAAGGACTGCCACATGGACTTCGAGACGGTCGCGTACCTGCGCGCCAACTCCCGCGCCTGGCGCCTCCTGCGTGCAGACACCGCACCGCTGGCAATCCACGTCCTCGGCACGATCTTCATCGTCGACAACGTTCGCACCATCGCCGAGCCCGACCTGATCGCGGGGGTCGACGACCTTCTCTACGCCGTCAACGCCCAGACCGCTGGTGGCACCTCCCAACCCCCTTCGGATGCCGTGACGTCGCCCGACGCCGACAGCGCGCCGCCCGCTCGTCTCCCCTACCCTCGCTCGGCCCGCGAGTACGTCGACGCCTGGGCGTCCCCCGAGCAGGGCTGGCTGCGCAAGTTCTACCCCGACGGGCACGACGAGGCCCACTACGACGCGACGGTCGACGTCGAACGTGCCTACGCGTTCGTCGCCGGGCTCCGTGCCCGCTCCTTCGTCGGGACCGAGTCCCGGCTCAGCACGATCGTCGAGCTGCTGCGCGAGATGGTGAGCGGCGCCGACCCCGACCCGGGCGCTCGGCTCACCGAGCTGCGGCGGCGCCGCGACGCCATCGACGCGGAGATCGCCAAGGTGGCGAGCGGCGAGTCCCCGCCGCTGGATGCCGTCGCCCTGCTCGACCGCTACCAGCACTTCAGCAGCACGGCCCGCGAGCTGCTCGCCGACTTCCGCTCCGTCGAAGAGAACTTCCGCACCCTCGACCGCGACATCCGCGCGGACATCGCCGCCTGGGAGGGCGGCAAGGGTGAGTTGCTCGACCAGATCGTCGGCGAGCGGCACGCCATCGCCGACTCCGACCAGGGCCGCAGCTTCCAGGCCTTCCACGACTTCCTGCTCTCGCGCGCCCGCCGGGACGAGCTGACCGACCTCCTCCAACAGCTCGTGGATCTCGAGGCCATCGAGGTCGACCGCAGCCTAGGCCGCATCCACTTCGACTGGCTCGACGCCGCCGAGCGCACCCAGCAGACCGTGCGCTCGCTCTCCGAGCAACTGCGTCGTTTCCTCGACGACAAGGTCTGGCTCGAGAACCGGCGGGTTGTCGAGCTGTTGCGCTCGATCGAGCGTTCGGCGCTGGCCCTTCGGGACAGCCCGATGACCGACCTCGTCACCGAGCTCGAGGCCACCTCGCCCACCGTCTCGCTCCCGATGGAGCGACCCCTGTACGCCCCACCCCTGTTCACCGGCGTCGAGTCGCACCTCGCGGCCGACGACAGTGACGGCGCCGTCGACCTGCAGTCGCTCTTCGACCAGGTGTACGTCGACACCGCGCGGTTGGCCTCGACCGTGCGCACCGCCCTGCGCTCTGCGGACCAGACCTCCCTGCTGACCGTCCTGCGCGAGCACCCCCCGACACACGGCGTGGCGGAGCTCGTGGGCTACCTCGGTCTCGCCGAGGACGACTTCGAGCTCGTCATCGACGACACCATCGAGGATGCCGTCCTCGTCACCGAGCCGTCCGACTCGCCGTCGCCCGTGGGCGGCGAGAGAGTGGTTCGGATGCCGCGCGTCCTGTTCGTGCGCCGCGACGCCACTCGTGGTGGGATGCTCGCGTGAGCACGGCATCCCCTGACCTGCGCAGCAGCGGGCTGCCCCCACTCACGGCGGCGGCGGTCGCCCTCATGCGCGGCGTCGTCGACCGCGATCACGCGGAGCGGATCTGGCTTGACGTCGTGCGGTTGCAGAACCCGTTGCGCGACCACGTCGCCGTGCTCGGCCTCGACCTGGTCATCGACGAGGCGGAGGGGTACGCGTACCTGCGCTCCAAGCCCGAGGACCCGGACAACCCGCTTCCCCGTCTTGTGCCGCGACACCGACTGTCCTTCCCCGTGAGCCTGATGCTCGCCGTGCTGCGCAAGGCGCTGGCCGAGTTCGATGCCGGCGCCGGCGAGGGCCGGCTCGTGGTGTCCCGCGACCGGCTCGTCGACGAGCTGCGCACGTTCCGGCCCGCGAGCACCAACGAGACCAAGCTCGTCGACGAGGTGGACCGTTCCATCCGCAAAGTCGTCGAGCTGGGCTTCCTGCGACAGCTGCCGGGCCCGATGGGCGCCTACGAGGTGCGCCGCATCCTCAAGGCGTTTGTCGACGCCCAGTGGCTCGGTGAGTTCGACGCCCGACTGGCCGAGTACGCCGCGCTCGCGGCCGACACCGGGGGAGGCCCCGGGGGAGGCACCGGGGGCACCGACACCTCCGGTGCGGGCACGGGCAGTGGCAGCGGGGGCGAGTCATGACCGACGCCCTGTTCTCCGCCCTCGAGGTCGACCTCGGCACCGGGGTCCGGCCAGGCTACCGCCTGCACCGCCTCGAGCTCTTGAATTGGGGCACCTTCGACGGTCGGTGCGAGGTGCTCCAGCTGTCCGGTGACAACACCCTGGTCACGGGCGACATCGGCTCCGGTAAGTCCACCCTCGTCGACGCGGTGACCACGCTCCTGCTCCCGGCCAACCGGATCAGCTACAACAAGGCAGCCGGGGCAGAGACCCGCGAACGCTCACTGCGCACCTACGTCCTTGGCCACTACAAGTCCGAGCGGGTCGAATCAACCGGTGCCTCGCGGGCGGTCGGGTTGCGCGACCAGAGCAGTTACTCCGTGATCCTCGGGGTGTTCCGCAACGAGGGGTACGAGCAGGACGTCACCCTCGCCCAGGTCTTCTGGATGCCGGGCACAAGTGAGAGCCAACCTCGCCGGTTCTTCGTCACCGCCGAGGACGACCTGTCGATCGTGGCCGACTTCACCGAGTTCGGCACCGACCCGGCAGACCTCAAGCGACGGTTGCGCACCCGCGGGGCGTCGGTGCACGACCACTACCCCGACTACGGCACGCGGCTGCGGCGGCTGCTCGGCATCCGGTCCGAGCAGGCGCTCGAGCTCTTCCACCAGACCATCTCGATGAAGTCGGTCGGCAACCTCACCGACTTCGTTCGTCATCACATGCTCGAGCCAGCCGTCGCCGGCACACGCATCGCCGCCCTCGTCCAGCACTTCGAGGACCTGACCCGGGCGCACGATGCCGTGCGCAAGGCTCGCGACCAGCTCGAGCAGCTCGAGCCCATCGTGGTTGCCTGCGACGACTTCGACGCGCGGGGGCAGGCCATCACCGAGGCGCGCCACGCCCTGGACGCCCTACCCGTGTGGGCAGCCGAGCACCGGCTGCGCCTGCTCGGTGAGGAGCAGGTGCGCCTCGAGCAGGGCCGTCGCGACCTCGACGACGCGCTGGTCCGGGCTCAGCGGCGGCAGGACGAGCTGAGCGACGAACACGCTGGACTGGTGCGGGCCCGTGAGGGGATCGCGGGTGGGCGGCTTGGTGCCATCGAGGTCGAGTCGGCCGCCGCTGCCGTCCGTCGCGACGAGTGTCGGTCCCGAGCCGACCAGCTGAACCATCACCTGAGCGTCCTCGACATTCCGCCGGTCGACGACGAGGGGTCGTTCGAGCACGCGCAGGCGGCTGCGCGTGCTCGCGGCGACGTGCTGGTCGCCCAACGAGAGTCCGGCCACCAGCGGCGGACGGACGCGAGCATCGCCGTTCGAGATGTCGAACGCGAGAGCTCCACGCTTCAGGCGGAGATCGCTTCGCTGCGGGGTCGCGCCAGCAACATCGACTCCGCCAGCCTGAAGGTGCGGGATCGCCTCGCGAGTGCGCTCGGTGTTGATGTCGCCAGCTTGCCGTTCGTGGGCGAACTCGTTCAGGTCCGAGCTGATCAGGGGCAGTGGCGTGGGGCAGCCGAGCGCGTCCTTCGAGGGTTCGCCCTGTCGGTTCTCGTCCCCAGTGAGCTGTATGCCGCTGCGTCCCGATGGGTTGACGAGCATCACCTCGGTGCCAGGTTCGTCTACTACCGCGTGAGCGACGTCGTGAACCGGCGACCGTCCGTGGCCGTGGAGGACAACACCTTGGCGCAGGTGCTTGAGATCCGGGAGGGACCGCACGCCGCCTGGCTCACCGCTGAACTGCGATCGCGGGCCGACCACGCACGGGTGCACCACGTCGACGAGTTGCGTGAGCACCGCAAGGCGGTGACCCTCCTCGGGCAGGTAAAGACGGACCGCCGTCACGAGAAGGACGACCGGTTCGCGCTCGAGGACCGCACGCGGTGGGTCCTCGGCTGGTCCAACGCCGACAAGGTCGACGCCCTCATCGAACGCGGTGCCACCGTGCAGGCCCAGTTGACCGCCGCCCGTGACGCCTTGGACGCGGCCAAGGTCGACACCGATCGACATGATGCCGAGGCCGCCAGCGTCGCACAGGTCCTGGCCGTATCAAGCTGGTCGCTCGTCGACTGGCGCTCCGCCGCCCAGCGCATCGACGAGCTCGCGCGCGAGCGCGACGTGCTCCAGCGCGGCAACGCCGAGGTCGAGGCGCTGCACGCTCGGCTCGCCGAGGTCGAGCGGGCGCGCGCCGCTCAGGGCGCCGTGGTCACCGACCTCACCGAGAAGGTTGGCGCCCTCAAGGGTGAGCACCGCAGGAACGCCGATCAGCAACGGTTCGCCGAGGCAGACCTCGATGCAGTGGCGACCGACCAGCTCGCCGACCTGCGAACGGCATACGAACTGCTTGAGAGTCGACATGACGCTCCGGCGACCCTGGAGGCCTGCTCACTGGCCGAACGCGATCTCCAACGTGAGTTCTCTGCGTCCATCCAGTCCCACCAGGAGAAGCAGTCAGCGGCGCGTGAGCGGGCCGCCAAACGCATTGCCGCGTTCCGTCAGGCCTGGCCCAGCGACACCACCGAACTCGGCGCCGACGTGCTCGCGGCCGCCGAGTACCGCGCGCTGCGCGACCGGATCACCGGTGATGACCTGCCCCGCTTCGAGGCCGAGTTCAAGCGGCAGCTCAACACGAACACGATCAACGACATCGCCGGCTTCCAGGCCTGGCTCGACCAGTCGGCGCAGACGATCCGCTCGCGCATCGATACCATCAACGAGTCGCTCTCCGCGATCGACTACAGCCCCGGCACCCGCATCCGACTGCTCACCGAACCGAGCACCAACCACGAGGTGCGGGCCTTCCGTGACGATCTGCGGGCCTGCACCGATGATGCGCTGAGCACCGACGACCAGTACTCCGAAGAGCGCTTTCGCCGGGTCCAGGCGATCATCGGGCGATTTCGCGGACGCGAGGGGTTCACCGAGGCAGACAAGCGCTGGACCGACCTGGTCACAGACGTGCGCAACTGGTTCGTGTTCGCGGCCTCCGAACGTGAGGCCGACAGCCAGGTGGAGCGCGAGCACTACACCGACTCCGACGGCAAGTCCGGTGGGCAGAAGGAGAAGCTCGCCTACACGATCCTCGCGGCGTCGTTAGCCTACCAGTTCGGGCTGGAGTGGGGTGTGCCCAAGTCCCGGGACTTCCGGTTCGCCGTCATCGACGAGGCCTTCGGCCGTGGCTCGGACGCCTCCACCCGCTATGCCCTGGACCTGTTCGCCAAGCTGGGCCTGCAACTGCTCGTGGTGACGCCTCTGCAGAAGGTCCATGTCATCGAGCCCTACGTCAGCGCCGTCGGGTTCGTCGAGAACCGCACGGGGCAGCGGTCCCGCCTCCAGACGCTCACCATCGAGGAGTACCACGCCGAGCGCGCCGAGCACGGGCGTGCGGGTCGCCCCTCGTGAGCGCGTGGACGACGTCGGCGGATGTTCGCGCTCGTGCCCAAAAGCGCTGGGATGCCGGTGAGTTGCTCAGTGCACACGCGACCGGGGCACCGGCTCCCGTGCTTGACCTACCGGTGCGCGGGCCGACCCCGCGAGAGGTGTCGGCGCAGCTGTCGCAGGTGCGGTCGTGGCGCGACGCGCTCGTGGCCGGCAGTCGGGGCGGCACCTTCTACGAGCTGACCGAACGGTCCATCGGGGGCCGGGTCATCGGGGCGGTGACGCTGCCGGATCGGGTGCGCGTCACGGCATACGACCAGTGGTGGCGGCTGCTCGGGGTGGGCCAGCAGCTGCAGGCCTTCGAGGCGTTGCTGGCGCGCACCCGGCTGAGCCATCCGGCGTTGCTCGACTGGGTCGTGCGCTTCCCGCTGCGGGCGCTGGCGGTGGCCGATCACTGGCCCGCGCTGCTCGCCGCGTACGACTGGCTGCTCGAGGCCGCCGGCCGGGGGCGCTACCTGCGTGAGATCACCGCACCGGGAGTGGACACGAAGTTCGTCGAGGCACACACCCGGGTTCTGGGGGAGTGGCTCGATGCGGCGGGGGTGGTGGCGAGCGACCGGCATCCGGCCGCGCGTCGGTTCGCCCGGCGGTACGGCTTCGCCGAGCCCCCCACCCTCGTGCGGGTGCGCATCGATGCGCGGCTGGGTGTGCTGCCGGCCGGCGTCAGCGAACTGGGGTTGCGGGTGGCCGAGGCCGCAGCGCTGGAGCTGTCGCCGACGCGCGTGCTCATCGTCGAGAACCTCGCCACCTACCTGGCCGCGCCGCTTCCTGCTGGTGGGGTCGTCGTGTGGGGGCACGGGTTCGACGCGGGTCGGCTCGGCCGGATGCCGTGGCTGACCGAGGCCGGGTGCGTGCAGTACTGGGGCGATCTGGACACCCACGGGTTCGCCATCCTCAACCTCGTGCGTTCGCAGGTGCCGCAGGTCACCTCGGTGCTGATGGATCGCGAGACGCTACTGCACCACCGCGACCGGTGGGTGGCCGAACCCAAGCCGACCCGGGCCGACCTGGCTCACCTCGATGGCGCCGAGCGGGCCCTGTACGAGGACCTCGTCGAGGGGGTGTTCGGGTCGTCGGTGCGGCTGGAGCAGGAGCGGGTCGACTGGTCGTGGGCGCTGTCGCGGCTCTGACCGGCGGGGGCAGGGATCAGCTGCCGCGTTGGGCGGCGATGTCGTCGGCCAGTTCGCGGAACTGGGTGTTGCCGGGCTGTGATGTCAGGGCGCCGCGGATGAACCGCCCAGCAGCCTCGAGGTCGCCGCGGTCGAACGCCAGCCGCGCCTTGACGAACGACAGCCCGGGCCCGGCGAGCGCCGCGTGGCCGACGAGGCGGTCGAGCAGGTCGTCGTCATCGGTGCCCGAGAGGTGGTCGATGAGCATGAGGTGCCATGTCGTGAGGGCGTCGGCACGGTCACGGGCACTGGTGTTCAGCCCCCTGCCCCCAGCACCGCCTCCGCCGCCTTGTCCGCCCTTTCCGCTGTGGTCGACGTCATCCAGCGCGGCGAGGTGGTCGCGAGCGACCTGGGCCCACAGGGCGGGCGAGTCGAGCATCCCGGCGAGCACCGTGGCCAGCTGGGTCTCGCGCTCGGCGACCCAGCCGACGCCGTAGCGGGTCCAGCCGAACTCGGTCTCCCATCGCAGCAGCTGCCGCGTGGCCATCGCGGTGAAAGCGGCCGCGCCCTGGGTCTCGCGGGTGCGCACCCAGAGCGCGCCGACGGCATCCGAGACGACGAAGCGGGCAGCCTCCATCGGGTCCTCGGAGCGGAAGAGGTCGTAGCCCTTGGTCTCGCAGGCGAGGTCGACCAGGGTGGCGACGGCTCGGCCGGCTGCCTCGTACCCCTCGCCGGCCAGAGCCTCCAGCGACTGCTGCGCGAGGCGGCGGAAGGTCAGCCGCCACCGGGGGCGCTCCTTGGGCGACACGAGCTGGCTGCGGCCGAGGTAGGCCCCGGACCTCGCGAGGCCCGCGAACTCGGTGACCTCGGCGAGGACGAGCCCCGCGTCGGGGCGTGCCGTCTCGGCCCGCTTCGTCGCCCCGGCTGACCCGGCTGCCCCGCGGGTCGCGTCCGGGGAATCGATGAGGCCCTCGATGCGCTGGCGCTGCGCGGCCGGGCCCCGCCAGTACAGGGTCCAGAGGGCCTTGCGCAGGCCGGCCTCGTCGAGGTGCGCCATCCGGGCGAAGAACTCGTCGCGGCCCAGCCGGTCTACAGGCATGGCGGCAGGGTACGGGAGCGCCGGGCCTTCGGCTGGTTCGCTGGATGCCGTGACGGTCGGGGCACTGGAGGACATCGCCGGGTGTCACCGATCGGTCGATCCGGCGCTCGTGACCCGGCTGGCCCGAGCCTGCCTGTTCGGCGTCACCCCAACCCGCTGACCGCAGGCTCAGGTGGCGGCTGGAGTGGTCGGCTCGATGCGTGCATACCTAACGACAGCTGGTGGATCTGCACGCATGGTCGGCCGGCCCGTGATGCAGGCAGGGCGAGAACGTCTGGGGCTGCTGCCGGCCGTCGCGCGGCTCCGAGCCAGTCGAGTGAGCGCAACATGCTGTGTCGCGTTTGTCCGACACGGCGTGTTGCGCTCGCTCGTTCCACCGAGGGCGGTGCGGGTGCGTGGCGTGGGCTTGGACGTCTAAGGTTCAGCATGGGCCGATGGCGTCGAACCACCCACGGGGTGCGCGGGTGAAGGCCGACCTCAAGGCGGAGATCGGCACGTACGCCGCCCGTCGCGGCAGGTTCGACGTGGTCACCGTGCCGCCCCTTCAGATGCTGATGATCGACGGCAGCGGTGATCCCAACACGTCATCGCTGTACCGCGAGGCCGTCTCGACGATCTTCCCGCTCGCCTACGCCCTGAAGTTCCTGAGCAAGCGCGAGCTGGGCTGCGACTACACGGTGATGCCGCTCGAGGCGCTCTGGTGGTCCGACGACATGGCGACCTTCACCACCGCCCGCGACAAGTCCCGCTGGCACTGGACGCTGCTCAACGTGGTGCCCGACTGGCTCACCGAGCAACACTGGGCCACGGCATCCGACGCCGTCGCCCGCAAGGGTGTGGCGCCGATGCTGGATGCCGTGCGCCTCGAACGCTTCGACGAAGGGCTCAGCGTCCAGACCCAGCACGTCGGGTCCTACGACGACGAGGCGCCGGTGCTCGATGCCCTGCACCATGAGTTCATCCCATCGCAGTCGCTGCGGATGAGGGGCAGGCACCACGAGATCTACCTCAGCGACGCCCGCCGGACCGCCCCGGACAGGCTGCGGACCATCCTGCGCCAACCGGTCACCCGATGATCGTCCACCCGCCTTCGGCGAGGGCCGTAGTCTCCCGGGATGTCCACGCACCCGTTCGTCCCGGACGGCTTCGAGCCGCCGACGTCACTCGTGACCGCTGACTTCCGCCTGGAGCCGCTCGGCCCGAGCCACAACGACGCAGACCTGGCGGCGTGGACCTCGAGCATCGAGCACATCCGAGCCACGCCCGGGTACCCCGACGGTGAGTGGCCACCCATCGGCGGGCTGAGCCACGAGGCGAACCGCGCCGATCTGGTTCGCCACGCGGCCGACTTCGAGGACCGCACCGGGTTCACGTTCACCGTCCTGGATCCGACGGGCGCGCAGGTCATCGGCTGCGTGTACCTGTACCCACCGGAGTCCGAGGCACACGACATCTCGGTCCAGTCCTGGGTGCGCGCCGACCGCGCGGCGCTCGACGCACCCCTTGCGGATGCCGTTGCGTCGTGGATCGCGACCGACTGGCCGTGGCAGCGGCCGGACCGCCACGGCCGCTGACACGATGGCACGCAACGTCACCTCGTCCGAGGGCGAACCGACCTTCGAGCTGGCCCAGGTCAACGTCGCGCGTCTCGCGGCCCCCATCGACAGCGTTCAGCTGCAACCGTTCGTCGACGCCCACGAGCACGTCAATGCCGAGGCCGAGGCCTCACCCGGGTTCCGGTGGCGGCTGCAGAGCGAGAACGGCAATGCCACCGACGTCGTCGCGTTCGAGTGGGACCACACCGAGGGCGACTCGGGCGTCATCGTCAACCTGTCCACCTGGGCGGATGCCGAGTCGCTGCGGGCCTTCGTCTTCGGCGGCGACCACGTGGCCTACCTTCGCCGACGACGCGACTGGTTCGTGCCGATCACCGAGGCTCACGCCGTGTGCTGGTGGGTCGAGGCCGGTCACCGGCCGACCACCGACGAGGCCGAGGAGCGCGTGCGCCACCGTCGGGTCCACGACGCCACCGCCCACGCCTTCGACCTGCGCAGCCCGTACCCGCCGCCGGATGCCACGCCCTGACGGGGGTGTGTCGGTGGCGGTTGGCACAGTGCTCCCAGGACGTATCGACCAAGGGGGATCACGATGGGAACGAACAGCCAGAGACGCCGAGCAGCCAGGGCAGGAACGTCATGGGGTGGCGAGTCTTGGGGTGGCGACAAGCAGCGTCATCGCGTGAACGAGCGGATGCAGCCGCCGCGAACACTCGAGGAGCAGGTGGCCGCGGACGTCGTCGAGGCCGTGGCCCACCTGCGGATTCATCGCTACGGGTCCGGGGCGGCGGCCACCCGGCTGCTGGCGACGGCGCACACGGCCCCGGGTCGCCACGTCGTCACGAGGCGCCTGACCACCCTGCTCACCGACTGCGTGGCCATGGCCTGGCAGCGAGGCTGGCAACCTGCCGATCTCCATCGCCTCCTCGGTCGCGAGCGGGGCGAGCTGGCCCAGCTCGTGCTCGGCGACGCAATGGCGCACCAGTTGGGCGGCTTCGCCGAGTCGACGATCGCGCCACGTTGGCTCGCTCAGCTGCGCGAGATCGGGGCTCGGGCGTGGTGGGCCACCGATACCGACCCCGTCGCCGCCCGCGCGGCACGAAGCACCACCGGCCTGGATGCCGTGGTGCCGGCCGCGCTGCAGGTCGCCGTCGCGCTCGCCGAACTTCCACCGCTCGAGCTGCTCGACCCGCTCCCGGGCTCCGCCCACCACACCACCCGACCCGGGGGTGCGCGCCCTCAGGTCGAGGAACGGGTGCTCAGCCGGGTTCGGGCGCTGCTCGCCAAGGCTGAGTCGACGACCTTCGAGCCCGAGGCCGAGACCTTCACGGCTGGTGCGCAGGCCCTCATGGCGCGCCACAGCATCGACGCGGCCATGCTCGCGGCGACCGAGCCGACCTCGGCGAGTCCACCCGCGGCTCGACGCATCGGCATCGACCGTCCGTACGAAGGGCCGAAGGTCCTGCTCCTCGCCGCGGTCGCCGACGCCAACCGGTGTCGCACCGTGTGGAGCAGCGGGTTGGGCTTCGTCACCGTCATCGGCTTCGAGACCGACCAGGCCGCGACCGAGACGATCTTCACCTCCCTGCTCGTGCAGGCGACGGCGGCGATGACCGCGGAGGGGCGCCGGGTTGACCACCACGGCCAGTCGCGCACGAGGGCCTTCCGCCAGTCCTTCCTCACGGCCTACGCCCACCGCATCGGTGCCCGGCTGCGGCAAGCCACCGCCGAGGCGACCACCGCCGCCGAGGCCACCGACCCCGAGGTCGGCAACCCCGAGGTCCGTCGCACGGCCGGTTCTGGTGGGGAAGCCGCTCGTGGCGGCGTCCTCGTGCGGGTGCTTGCCGAGCGCGCGAGGGAGGTGGACGAGCGCGTCAGGGAGCTCTTCCCGCGGCTCGTGACCAAGCCCCTCGGCGGCTCCTCCGACGTGGAGGGTTGGTCGGCGGGGTATCGGGCCGCAGACCGGGCCGACCTGTTCTCCAGAGAACGTTCTCTGGGGGAGGGGGCAACCGCCTGAGGGATGGTTCGATAGGGCCATGAGTCGACGAGGTGGCAGCAAGCGGCCGCGGCGGGGCCGGCACGAGCCCAACCGGTCCGCGACGCGGCTCCACGCGGTGCCCTCCCCGGCGGGCAGCCCGGGCCCCGGCTCGGATCCTGGAGCGGGCCCCGGCCCGGGCCACGGTTCGGACACAGTCCCCGATGACCTCCTCCTGCGGGAGATGCGCGAGGCACTGCGCTCGGACGACCCCACCGCCGTCGCCACCATCGTCTCGAGCCTGCTCTCCGTGACCTCAGAGTGGGCCAGTGGCCCTGCCCTGACCATCGCGGACCTCATCGCCGCTGACCTTTTCGACGACGACCCGTTCGACGAGGATGGCGACACTCCGGCGCCCATCCCGCTGGCCATGCTCCTCGAGTCGTTCATCGGCGTCCCCTTCGCCGAGACCACGGCGGCCCTGACCGCCATGGAGCCCATGCTGATCGACGAGCTCGAGGCCGCCAAGGTGCGGCGGGCACTCGCGACGCGACGGCATCCGATGCCCGAGCACGTCAAGGGGGTCCGCGACATCGCGGTCACCCGAGCGGGGCACGTCGGCGACGAGCTCGGCGACGGGGACAACGTCGTGCTCGGTCTGGCCTGGCCGGGCACCCGAGGCGTCACCGCCGTGATCTACGTCGACGAGGCGTTCGGCACCCGGGTCAAGGACGTGTTCATCGTCGCCGAACCGTTCGACCTCGTCATCGAGCGATACGGCCAGCTCATCGCCGAGCAGGGCCGCCGACCCTCGGACGTCACCGAGATCGACCTGGCCGATGCGCGGGCCAGCCTCCACCGGGCGATCACCCTCGGGGAGGCCCCGGACGCCCAAGCGGTCCCCGACGACTGGAGCGGCCCGAACGACGAGCCGCTCGGGTGGCCGGCAGCACGACCCTTCGTGGAGCTGCTCCTGCGCCGGATGCCGGAGGGCGGCTCCTCCGTGCTCAGCAGCACCACATTCCCCGAGCTGTCCGCCGCGGATGCGGTGGCCCAGTTCCTCTCCTCGCCCGAGTACGCCGCCCTGCGCGGGCCCCACACCCGGGAAGCGGCCGAGCTCATCGCGGCCGATGCCGAACGGTGGGCGGGCCACCCGCTGCGCCTGTCGCCGCTCCAGGTCGAGCTGGCCCTCTCCCAACGGCTGCCGTGGGCGCCCGGTTCCAGTGAAGCCCTCGACGTCATCGAGGACGTGCTGCCCGCCTACGTGCGCTTCGCCCACGCCCGCCTCGGGATCCCGGTGGACGCGACGATGGAGACCCTCGACGCCGTCGACGAGTGGATCGACGACTTCTACGACGCCAGAACCGATGCGTTCGACGGTCTGGACGACGAGTTCCTGAGCGCGTTGGCTGCGGCGCAACGCGGTGACCTCGGGCCGCTCATGCGGCAGTCCCTCGCCTCGCGCGTGGGTGGGTCCGCCGAACTGGACCGCCTCGACGCCGAACCCCTCCCAGCCGAACCCCTCGACCTGGATACCGTGCCGCCCGACATCCGCGACACCGTCACCGCCGTCTCCGATGTCATCGACCAGTGGCTCGACACCTCGCCCGCCGTCGAGCACCTCGGCGACCTGCGTGAGGAGTGGCGCACGGCCTGTCGCCGCTTCCTCACCGGTGCGGCGTCGCGTGACCCCGGGTGCCTGCGTCGCCGCGCCTCGGTGGAGGGGCGGGCCGGCGGGGTGCTCTGGGCGACCGGCCGAGCCAACAACCTCGTCGGCCATTCCGGCGCGATCCCCGCCCAGGATCTTGCGTCCGACTTCGGCATCAAGGGGTCGCCGTCGAGCAAGGTCAGCACGATGGCGCGCGCCTACACGGGGGGCCGGTGGGACGTCGACGGCAACTTGGCCGATGCCCGCCTGCTCATCTCGACGGTTCGCGCCGAGTACGTCATCCAGCGCGACCAGCCCTGATGAGCGCCCGGCCGGCCGCCACCCTCACCGTCCCGGTGAGTGGAACGACGTGCGACGCGTGTGAGAAGCGGGTCGGCAAGGCCCTGCGCGCGCTCGAGGGGGTGGATGCCGTCAGCGTATCCGCACCCCGCGGCGTCGCCACGCTGCGTGGTCCAGATCTTCCGGATCCCCAACGGTTCGAGGCCGCCATTCGCTCGGCAGGGTACGAGCCGGTCGCGCCCCCGTGGTTCACCCGTGACCGGGCGGTGTGGCGCACGGTCGCCGTCGCCGTCGTCGCGGTGGCCGCGCTCGCCTGGGTGGTCACCCGGCTCGGCCCGCTCGATGTCACCTCAAGCCTCATGGACCCCTCGCGGGGCGGCCTGCTCGTCGTGCTCGCCCTGGGGCTGGCCGCCGGGGTGTCGACCTGCATGGCCATGGTCGGCGGCTTGGTGCTCGGATTCTCCGCGGCGCACGCGGCAGCGCTCGCCGAGTCGGGCCGCAGCGACCTGCCGTTCCGCGTCCGGATGCGACCCCAGCTCGCGTTCAACACCGGCCGGGTCGTCGGGTTCGGCGTGCTCGGCGCCCTGCTCGGCGCGATCGGCTCGACGATGAGTCCCCCGACGCGCGTGCAAGCCCTGCTCGTCCTCGGGGTCGCCGTCGTGATGTTCCTGCTCGGGGTCCGCCTCACCGGCATCTCCCCCCGGGTGGCGGCCTGGTCGCCGCGGCTGCCCGGGGGCCTCGCGAGTGCCCTGGGCATCGACACGGCGACGCAGCGCTCCTACAGCCACACCCGCACGGCACTCATCGGCGCTGCGACGTTCCTCCTGCCGTGCGGCTTCACCCAAGCCGTCCAGCTCTACGCGCTGTCGACCGCGTCCCCGGTGACGGCCGGGGTCATCATGGCGACCTTCGCGCTCGGCACCGCTCCGGGCCTGCTCGCGCTCGGCTCGGTGCCCGAGCTGACCACCGGCGCACGCCAGGCCATGGTGCTGCGGGTCATCGGTGTCGTCGTCCTCGCGTTCGGCCTGCTCAACGTCTCCAGCGGGCTCAACCTCCTTGGCCTCGGAGGGCTGGGAGGTGGGTCGGCCGCGGCCGGCGCGCGGACGGCATCCGCCAATGTCACGGTGACAGACGGCATCCAGACGGTGCTGATGACCCAGAACCCGGATGGCTACGAGCCGGCGGACACCGTGCTCTACGCCGACCTACCCACCCGCTGGGTCATCGAGGGCACGTCCCCGTTCGACTGCAGTGCCTTCGTGCGGGTGCCCGACCTCGACCTCCGAGTCGACCTCGCCATGGGGCCGAACACCGTCGACCTGCCACCCCTGGACACCGGTGAGGTGCCGTTCACCTGCGTCTTGGGGATGTACTCAGGCACCCTCACCGCCATCGACCAGCCCAGCGGCGGAGCCGGCTGACCCCACGACCCAGGTGCGGTGGTGGGCGACCCATCACGGTCGGCGCGGTACCTGAGGGAACTCAGGGTCGGCTCAGGGTCGGTCTCAGGTGTGACCCCGATGACCGCGGGCCACCGTGACCGGCAGGCTTTCCCCCATGATCACTGTCAGCTCGCTCACCAAGACCTACGGCGGCTTCACGGCCGTCGACGACGTCTCCTTCACCGCGCAGACCGGCCGCGTCACGGGCTTCCTCGGCCCGAACGGCGCCGGCAAGTCGACGACCATGCGGATCATGGTCGGCCTCACCCCGGCATCGACCGGGACCGCCCTCATCGACGGCCGCCGGTTCGTCGACCTGCCCAACCCCGGTGCCGAGGTGGGGGTCCTCCTCGACGCCTCCGCCCAGCACGCCGGGCGCACCGGCCGAGAGATCCTCACCATCGCCCAGCGCACCATGGGGCTGCCCAAGGCCCGCGTGCAGGACATGCTCGAGCTCGTCAGCCTCACCGACGAGGAGGCCGACCGGCGGGTGCGCAACTACTCGCTCGGCATGCGCCAGCGCCTCGGCATCGGCACCGCGCTGCTCGGCGACCCCCACGTCCTCATCCTCGACGAGCCCGCCAACGGCCTGGACCCGGCCGGCATCCGCTGGATGCGCGACCTCCTGCGCGGCTACGCCGACCGCGGGGGCACGGTCCTGCTGTCCTCGCACCTGCTGCACGAGATCGAGGTCATCGCCGACGACCTCGTCGTCATCGGCAACGGGCGGATCGTCGCGCAGGGCACCAAGGCCGAGCTGCTCGCCTCCGCGGGCACCGTCGCCAGGGCCTCGGATGCCGTCGCCCTCGCCTCCGCGGTCGAGCGCGCTGGGCACGCCGTCACCGTTCACGCCGACGGCAGCATCCACACCGAGGCCACCACCGAGCAGGTGGGGGTGGCCGCGCTCGCCGCGGGCCTGGCCCTGACCGAGCTCCGCGCCGCCGACGGCGCCGGGCTCGAGGAGATGTTCCTCGAGCTCACCGCAGACACCCAGCGCGAAGGAGCAGCAGCATGAGCACCACCGTCCTCGACTCGGCCGCGACCACCGACACGGTGAGCCGCACGACCCGCCCGCGCACGGCATCCTCACCGATTCCCCTGACCCGCCTCATCGGGGTCGAGCTGCGCAAGATGTTCGACACCCGCTCGGGGTTCTGGCTGATGGCGAGCATCGTCATCACGAGCGTCCTCGCGACGGCGGCCCTCATCGTCTTCGCCCCCGACGACCAGCTGACCTTCGACAACTTCGCGGCTGCCATCGGAGCGCCGATGACGGTCATCCTCCCCATCATCGGCATCCTCGCCGTGACCAGCGAGTGGAGTCAGCGCAGCGGCCTCACGACCTTCACCCTCGTACCCCACCGGGGGAAGGTGCTCGGCGCGAAGTTCATCGCCGCCGTCGGTGTCGGCACCGTCGCGATGTTCGTCGCGCTCGTCGTCGGCACCCTCGGCACGCTCGTCGGCAGCGCGATCACGGGCCTGGACCCCGTCTGGAACGGCTCGGTCGACGAGTTCCTGTCCATCACCCTCGGCAGCGTGCTCGGCATGATGTTCGGCTTCATGCTCGGAGTCGTCATCCGCAACTCGGCCGGCGCGATCGTCGCCTACTTCGTCTACACGCTCGTGCTGCCCCCCCTGCTGGGTCTGCTCGCGATGAGCCAGCAGTGGTTCGCCGACCTCCAGCCGTGGGTCGACTACAGCTTCGCGCAGAACACGCTCTTCGAGGGTGGCCTCACCAGCGAGCAGTGGCAGCAGCTGGCCGTGTCCGGGACGCTGTGGTTCCTCCTGCCGCTGGCGGTAGGTCTCGTCATCGTCCGCCGCGCCGAGGTCAAGTAGTCCCCGTCTCCCCTGACACCCGGCCTTGAGTGCGGAAGTGGTGGCCCTGGCCGCCACTTCCGCACTCACGGCTAGCTCGTGAGGTTGGCGCGGCGGGCCTCGAGGGCCTCGCGCCGGTGGGCGTTGCCGTGGAGGGCGACGTAGGTGTCGCCGAACCGGGAGAGCAGGTCGTCGTCGAGTCGGCGCACCGCCCCGGGCGGGTACCTGTAGCCCATCGCCGCGGTGACGGCGGCGCTGTCGACGTCGCGCAGGGTGGCACTCAGCTCGTCGAGCGAGGCGATCCCGAGCTCGAGGAGCAACCCCGAGATCCACTCGTAGTGGTCGGTGCGCGACCAGCCGGCGCTGGAGTAGCGCCCGGCGAGGAAGGTCGCGAGCTCCTGGGCACTGATCCGCGGGTCGAGCTCGTCGGCGGCACCGACGCTGCTGTCGCCCAGCCCGGCCTGGAGCCGGTCGCGGATCGCGCCGAACTCGCGGTCGGCGAGCTCGATGAGCCCCGCCGCCAACGTGAAGCGCCGGTCGAGGTCGGGCACCTGCTCGGGCGGCACCGTCCCCTTGTAGCGGATGTCGTGCTCGAACTCCGCCCACGCGTGCTGGAGCACCGTCCGCAGCTGGATCGACGCGCAGGACAGCGGTTCGTATGCCGTCGGGTCGCCCGCCGCCGGCACGCCGGCATCCCCGGTGGCGCGGGAGACGAGCAGGTGTCGACTCGCGTAGCCGAAGCGACCGGCGGCGGCGGTCTCCTCCCCGAGGTCACGGTCGTCGAGCACGGTGAACTGCTCGGCGAGCAGCTCGGCCACGGCGTCGATGTCGCGCTGCACGTAGGTGATGACCCGCACGCCCACCTGGTCGGTGACCGCGACGAGCGGGTCTGCTCCGGGGTCCGCAGCGAGGATGCCGCGCGCCTTGGCCGTGAAGGACGGCACCGACTTCGTGCGGCCGGTGACGGTGAGGTAGTTGATGCCCGCCTCGTCGATGATGCCGGTGACGAGCGCGACGAACTCGTCGGTGGCGGCGATCAGCTGGTCGCGCATGGCCACGTAGTCCGCAACGGCACGGTCGAGACGGCGCATGGACATGGGCCCACTGTCCCACGTGACTCGTCGGCCCGCCGCTCGCGCCGGCTCGCTGGCGTCAGCGCCGGTGCACCCGCAGCAGGGTGCTCTTGCCGAACAGGCTCTCGACGAGGTCGACCGCGAGGGTCGAGGTCTGGCTGCGCACGTCGAGTGCCGGGTTGAGCTCGACGATGTCCAGGCTGCCCAGTCGCCCGGTGTCGGCGATCATCTCCATGCACAGGTGGGCCTCGCGGTAGGTCGGCCCACCACGCACCGGGGTCCCGACCCCCGGGGCGATCGAATCGTCCAGGAAGTCCAGGTCGAGGCTGACGTGCAGGTGGGTGTTCTCGTCGACCCCCTTGAGGGCCATCTCCATGGCGTGCCGCACCCCGATCTCGTCGAGGTAGCGCATGTCGAACACCTCGACCTCGTGCTCCGCGAGCAGGTGCTTCTCACCGAGGTCGACGTCGCGCAGGCCGATCTCCCGCACGTCGTGCGGGTCGACGGCGGGCACGGCCCCCGAGAGGTTGAGCAGGGGCTCGGGCCCGTTGCCGGTGAGGACCGCGACCGGCATCCCGTGCATGTTGCCGGAGGGGGTGATGGAGGCGGTGTTGTAGTCGGCGTGCGCGTCGAACCACAGCACGCGCAACCGCTTCCCCGTCTCGCGGCAGTGCCGTGCCGCGGCCGAGATCGAGCCGATGGCCAGGCAGTGGTCGCCGCCGAGCATGATCGGTAGCCGCCCTCCGACGAGCTCGGCGTAGACCGCGTCGAACACCGCGTGGTTCCACGCCGTGACCTCCGCGAGGTGGCGGTAGCCGTCGACCGCAAATGCCCCCGGGTTGTCCGGGCCGGTGACGTCACCGCAGTCGTGCACCTCGGACCCGAAGCGCTCGAGGGACTCCTGGATGCCGGCGAGCCGCAGCGCGGCCGGGCCCATCCGGCATCCGAGCACGCTGGCACCCACGTCGGTGGGTGCCCCGATCAGACTGATGTGGTCCATCGCTCTCTCCCTTGGTCAGTCGACGTCTCGGCGCAGGAGGTCGTCCCACGTCTCGCGGCGCACGACGACCCGCCAGCTGCCGCCCGAGGCGAAGACCACGGGGACCCGGCGGTTGCCGTTGTAGTTGTTGGCCATCGTGTGGCAGTAGGCGCCGGTGGCGGGGACGACGAGCAGGTCTCCGACCGCGGGATCGGCCAGCGGCACCCCGGCCACGAGGACGTCGCCGCTCTCGCAGTGCCGCCCGACGACCTGGCACTGCTCGCCGGCGCCGTCGAAGCGCCCGACGATGCCGGCCTCGAACCGTTGGTCGTACAGCGCCACCTCGAGGTTGTCGCCCATCCCCCCGTCGACGGCGACGAACGTGTGAGTGCCGCGCTTGACGGTGACCACCCGGTAGAGCGTGCACGCAGCCTCGGCGACCATGCTGCGCCCGGGCTCGATGATGAGCTGCGCCTGCGCGGGCAGGTGAGCGCGCGCCGCGCCGACGAGGGCGTCGAGGTAGTCCGGGATGCCGGCCGGCTGGTCGCTCCACGTGTAGCGCGCCCCGAGCCCGCCGCCGAGGTCGTAGACGGGGAACTCCCCGAGCCCGGCGATGCCGGCCACCGCCTCGACGGCCTGTGCGAACGGCTCGGTCTCCATGATCTGCGACCCGACGTGCAGGTGCAGGCCGCGCATCCGCAGCACCGGTGACGCCTCGATCCGGGCGATGAGCGGCACGGCCTGGGCCGGCGCGAGGCCGAACTTGCTCCCGTCGTGGCCGGTCAGCACGCTGGCGTGGGTGTCAGCGGTGACGCCGGGGATGACCCGCACGAGCACGTCCATCGACTGCCCGCGGGGGATGGCCGCCTCGAGCCGGTCGACGTCGTCGGCGTTGTCGACGACGACCAGCCCCAGCCTGTTCTCGACGGCGAGGGCGATCTCGTCGTCGAGCTTGGCGTTGCCGTGCAGCACCAGGGATGCCGGGTCGGCACCGGCCTTGAGGGCCGTGACGATCTCGCCGCCACCGGCGACGTCGAGCCCCAGCCCTTCCTGCACCATGACGCGCTGGACGGCGGTGCAGGGGAAGGACTTCGACGCGAACACCACCCTGCTGTTCGGCCACCGACTGGCGAGGCCGTCGGCGTAGGCCCTGGCCCGGGCGCGCAGGGCGTCCTCGGCGACGATGATCGCCGGGGTGCCGACGTCGGCGGCGATGTCGTCCAGGCGTGCGCCACCCACCCGGGCGACACCGTCGGCATCCACGGTGGTCCCGGGTGGGAGCAGGTGGATCAGGTCGGGTTCGGCACCAACAGCGGTCGGGGTCATCGGCATCACACCTTCGTCGTCGCGGCAGTGGCCCCAGCGTGGCAGGCGTGCTGCGCGGGCGCACCCTCAGCCGATGAGGTGCTCCAGCGCGAGCTGCTGGAGGGCGACGAAACCGAAGTCGCGTTCCGCGGCGGCATCCGGGTCGAAGCCGTCGTCGGTGGCGAGGAAGTCGGCGAGGCTCTCGCCCTCGGCCAGGGTCGGCTGCGCGAGGTCGGGGACCCCGGCGTAGGCCAGAGCGTCCTGCACGCGCGGGTCGGCCCGGAAGGCGCGGGCCTTGTCGGCGAGCATGAGGTAGGTCGCCATGCACGCCCGGGCGGACTCCCAGACACCGTCCATGTACTCGGTGCGCGAGGGCTTGTAGTCGAAGTGTCGGGGGCCGGTGTAGCGCGGGCCGTCGGGGTGGTTGGGGAAGCCGTTCTCGAGCAGGTCGACGGTGAAGAAGGCCGACATGAGGTCGCCGTGACCGAAGACGAGGTCCTGGTCGTACTTCAGCCCGCGCTGCCCGTTGAGGTCGATGTGGAAGAGCTTGTCGCTCCACAGGGCCTGCCCGATGCCGTGGGTGTAGTTCAGCCCCGCCATCTGCTCGTGGCCGGTCTCGGGGTTGAGGCCGACGATGTCGCCGTGCTCGAGCTCGGCGATGAGGGCCAGCGCGTGACCGGCGGTCGGCAGGAAGATGTCACCGCGGGGCTCGTTGGGCTTGGGCTCGAGGGCGATGCGCAGGTCGTAGCCCTGGGCCTTGATGTGGGCGGCGACGGTGTCCAGCCCCTCCTTGTAGCGGTCCATCGCGCTGTGGACGTCCTTGGAGCCGTCGTACTCGCTGCCCTCCCGACCGCCCCACATGACGAAGGTGGTCGCACCGAACTCGGCGGCGAGGTCGACGGCGGAGAGGATCTTGCGCAGCCCGAAGCGGCGCACGCCGCGGTCGTTGGAGGTGAGCCCGCCGTCCTTGAACACCGGGTGGCTGAACGTGTTCGTCGTGACCATCTCGATGACGAGCCCGGCCGCGTCGGTCGCCTCCTTGAACCGCGTGAGGATGCCGCGCTTGGTCGCCTCGTCGGCGCCGAACGGGAAGACGTCGTTGTCGTGGAAGGAGACCCCCCAGGCGCCGAGCTCGGCGAGCTTGTCGCTGTACTCCCACGGGTCGAGGGCGGGACGGCTGGCGGAACCGAAGGGGTCGACACCGACCCACCCGACGGTCCACAGGCCGAATGAGAACTTGTCCTGCGGGGTGGGCTGGCGGGTCATGACGGGTTCCTCCATTGTTTGTTGTGAGATGAAACATATTAGGAGGGGTGGAGTAGGGTCAAGTGGTGTCGTTGACCGATCCGCGCCGCGCCGCCGAGACGACCTCCGGGGCCCGACAGTCATCGCTGCGGGCGAGCAACCTGTCGCTGGTCGCCCGCACGGTCTGTGCCTCCCCGGAGCCGATCTCGCGAGCGTCGGTCGCCAAGCTAACCTCGATGACCCGTTCCACGGCATCCCGCCTTGCCGACGACCTCGTCGCGGCCGGGCTGCTCGACGAGCTCGAGCGGGCGGGGACCACCGGCCCCGGCCGCCCGGCCACCCCCCTGGTGGCCGGCGGCGGCGTCGCAGCACTCGGCCTCCAGGTCAACGCCGGCTTCCTCGCTGCGCGGGTGGTGAGCCTGCGCGGCGACGTCATCGGTGAGCACATCGAGGTCGACGACCTCGTCGGGTCACCCCCGGTGCCGACGCTGGAGCGCCTCGCGGCGATCGCCCGCGACGTGCTCGACGGGATGCCGTCCGGCGTGCGTCTGGTGGGTGGCGGCCTCGCCCTGCCGGGGGTGGTGTCCACCGACACCGGCACCGTGCTGCTCGCCCCCAACCTCGGGTGGGCCGACCTGCGACCGGTCGAGCACCTCCCCGGCGACCTTCTCCCCGCGGGAGCCGGGGTGCTGCGCGTCGGGAACGAGGCCGACCTCGCCGCTCGCACCGTCGCCGAGGAGACCCCCGGACGGCCGGGCCCCGTGCGCGACTTCGTCTACCTCTCCGGCGAGATCGGGATCGGCGGCGCCGTGGTGCTCGACGGCCGGGTCATGACGGGCCAGCACGGGTGGGCCGGCGAGATCGGGCACGTGACCGTCGACCCCGACGGCCCTGCGTGCCCCTGCGGCTCGACCGGGTGCCTCGAGCGCTACGCCGGCAGGCACGCGATCCTCGATGCTGCCGGGATGGACCGCGACAGCACCGCCGCCGACATCGCCACCGCCGCGGCATCCGGAGATGCTCGCGCGACCGAGGCGCTGGGCCGGGCGGCGCGCGCGCTCGGAATCGCCGTGGCCGGCGTGCTCAACGTCCTGGACATCCCCGCGGTCGTGCTCGGTGGGCACCTCGGCCAGATCGCCGACCTGCTGCGCCCCGAGCTCGAACGGCAGCTGAGGACTCGGGTGATGTCTGCGCGGTGGGCCGCGCCGACGATCGTCCCCGCCCCCGTCGATCTCGCGCCGGGGGCGACCGGCGCCGCGATGCTCGAGCTCTCGTTGGTGCTCGACCAGCCGGCCCTGTGGGCAGACCACCGCACATCGCAGGGTGCCTCGACCCTGCGATGACGCCGGCGGTGCGTGTCAGCGGGCGCTGATGACGACGTCGACCTCGCCCGTGGCCCCCTCGATGTCGCGCTCCGCGGCAGCGATCAGGTGGTCTGCGAGGTGGTGCAGGGCCCGGGCCACGGCGACCTCGTCGCCGATGTGGGCCACTCCCGGGTCGGCACTGCTGCGATGGCTCGTGCCCCTGGCGGTGAGCGCCTCGGGCGAGTCGGCGAGGAGCGCAACCGTCGCGGTGGTGTCGTCGCCCTTCTCGAAGATGGTCACCCGCACGTTCCACTGCCGCATCGTCCCGAGTTCGGGCTTGGCCACGAGGTCGGCGTGGTGCGAGTGCTCGCTCTCGGTCACCTTGAGCACTGCCCCGGGGCCCGGGAACAGCGTGCTCGTGTGGCCGTCCTCCCACCGCACGACGTAGGGCGGTCCGCCGTCCGCACCGCGCGCCTCCAGCACCTCGCCCGCTCGAGTCGGCTGGTCGACCAGCTCACCGGCCAGGATGATCCGGTCACCGGGCATGGCTCTCATGGCTGCTCCTCACGTGAGTCGTCACCGTGACGTGCGGGGTGCCGGGGCGGTGGCGACGACCACGGCACCCACGTCGATTCTGCTCCCGCCGGACCCTCGGCGGCTAGCGTCTCCCGCAGTGTCGAGTCTCACCGACCCCTACTCCGGAGTCCACCGTGAGGCACCACGACGGCGAAGTGGCGCCACGGCATCCCGAAGCGAGATGGGCGAGGGGCTGGCGCGGCGCGCGCGCAACCGATGGAATGGCGCCATGCCCCAGAAGATGGCCCTGCGCGCCTACATCGACAAGCTCCGCACCGAGGGGTACACGGTGCGTGACGACCACGGCGACGACCCCATCCTCATCTCCCCAGACGGCAGCGCGGTCGAGACCTGGCGCGAGGAGTACCCCTATCCCGAGCTGATGTCGCGCAACAGCTACGAGGTCGAGAAGTACCTCCTGCAGATCGAGCTGCTGAAGTTCCAGTACTGGACGATGGACAGCGGCGCCAAGCACGTCATCGTCTTCGAAGGGCGCGACGCGGCCGGCAAGGGCGGCACGATCAAGCGGTTCACCGAGCACCTGAACCCCCGCGCGGCGCGGGTCGTGGCGCTGACCAAGCCGACGTCGACCGAGGCCGGCCAGTGGTACTTCCAGCGCTACGTCAACCACCTGCCCACCTCGGGCGAGATCGTCTTGTTCGACCGCTCCTGGTACAACCGGGCCGGGGTCGAGCGGGTCATGGGCTTCTGCACCGACGAGGAGCACGCGACCTTCATCTCGCAGGCGCCGAACTTCGAGCGCATGCTCGTCGAGTCGGGCACGACGGTGACCAAGCTGTGGTTCTCGGTGACTCAGGACGAGCAGCGCACCCGGTTCGCGATCCGCCAGATCGACCCCGTCCGGCGCTGGAAGCTGTCGCCGATGGACCTGGAGAGCCTGGACCGATGGGAGGCCTACACGGCCGCCAAGGAGGAGATGCTCAAGTACACGGACAAGGGCTACGCGCCGTGGATCACGGTCAAGAGCAACGACAAGAAGCGGGCTCGGGTCAACGCGCTGCGCGCCTTCCTGCACCAGTTCGACTACGAGGGCAAGGACCACGACGTCGTCTTCGCGCCCGACCCCAAGGTCGTGCGTCGCGCCAAGTACACGGTCGGTGACTGAGCGGCCGCGGCCGAGATGTTGACCACTTCGACCGTCACGCGCTCACGGCATCGGATGCAATGGCCTTGTGGGCCGACCCGATCTGACCGTCCTGGCCATCCCGGCCTTCGTCGGTGCGATGGCCGCCGAGGTCCTGTGGCAGCGCCGCAACCCGGCGCCGGCCGGCACCAGCCGCGCCGGTGACTACGAGGTGGCCGACACCATCGCGAGCCTGACGATGGGGGTCGGCAGCCTCATCGCCCCTTTCGTCGCGAAGAAGCTGCTCGACCCGGTGACGCCGGGCATCGGGCGCGGTGCCAAGGTGCTCATGGGGGTGGCCGTCGCGGCATCCGCGGTGACGACCGTCGCGGACGTCGTGCGCCGACGCCGCGCCCAGGGTGGGCTGCCCCCCGCAGGCACCCTCCCGTCCCGGACCGCCGACCAGACCCCCTTGGATGCCGTCCGCTCACCGCTCGATGCCGTCTCCGGTGCCACGGCGGTCGCCGCGGTGGCCGCGACCGCCCTGACCGTGGCCACGACCTGGTCGGCGCAGACGAGTGGCACGAGACTGTTCGCGCTGACGCGGCGTGACCTCGGGACGGGGCTGCTCGCCAACACCGTGGCCCTGCTCGGCTGGGACGCCATCTACTACTGGAACCACCGGTTCAACCACGAGAGCCGGTGGCTGTGGGCGATGCACGTCGTGCACCACAGCAGCGAGCGCTACAACCTCTCGACCGCGCTGCGGCAACCCGTCGCGGAGGGGTTGACGATGAGCGTGCCCTACGGCCTGCTCGCGCTCGCCGGGGTGCGCCCCAGCGTCATCGAGAACGCCCGCGCCCTGAACCTGATCTACCAGTTCTGGATCCACACCGAGGCGGTGCGCTCCATCGGCTGGCTCGAGAACGTGCTCAACACGCCGTCACACCACCGGGTGCACCACGGCACCAACCGGCAGTACCTCGACCGCAACCACGGCAGCATCCTCATCCTCTGGGACCGGCTGTTCGGCACCTTCGAGCGTGAGGACGAGCGAGTCGTCTACGGGTTGACGACGAACATCGACACGTTCAACCCGGTGGTCATCGCCACCCACGAGTGGCGTGACATCGGGCGTGACATCGCCGGTGCCCAGACGTGGCGGGAGCGGTGGTCGTTCCTGCTGCGCGGGCCCGGGTGGGCCTACGACCGGCGGGCCGACCTGGTGGACGCACGGACCTGAACCATCGAATCGAGAGGTGTGACCATGGAACTCACCGGCAAGGTCTTCGTCGTGACCGGCGGCGGCAACGGCATCGGCCGCGAGGTGGTGCTGGGGCTGCTGACCCGCGGGGCCCGGGTCGCCGCGGTCGACCTCAGCGAGCAGGGCCTGGCCGAGACGGCCGCGCTCGTGGGTGCCGGTGAGCGGCTGAGCACCCACACCGTCGACATCACCGACCGGGCTGCCGTCGAGGCCCTGCCCGACGCCGTCATCGCCGCCCACGGCCGGGTCGACGGCCTGCTCAACGTCGCCGGCATCATCCAACCCTTCGTCCGCTTCGCCGACCTGGAGTACGGCCAGATCGAGAAGGTCATGGCCGTGAACTTCTGGGGCGTGGTGCACACGACCAAGGCGTTCCTGCCGCACCTGATGTCGCGCCCGCAGGCTGCCGTCGTCAACGTCTCGAGCATGGGTGCCCTGGCGCCGGTCCCGGGCCAGGCCGTCTACGGCGCGAGCAAGGCGGCCGTCATGCTCCTCACCGAGGCGCTGTACGCCGAGCTCAAGGGCACACCGGTGACGGTGTCGGTCGTCTTCCCCGGTGGGGTCTCCACCCACATCGCGGAGAACTCCGGGGCTGCCATCCCCGGTCGGAGCACGGACGCCGCGGCCTCGGCGGGCAGCCTCACCACGGCTCCCGACGCCGCTCGCCAGATCATCGACAAGGCCGTCGTCGCCGGCAGTTTCCGCGTCGTCATCGGCAAGGACGCGCGCATGCTCGACTCGATGTCGCGGCTGTCCCCGCGCCGGGCCACCGACTTCATCGCCAAGAAGATGGCCGGGCTGCTCGGCTGATCTGCGTGGCCCCTGCACGCTGGCCGAGCCAGCGGCGCAGGGCGGCGTCGACACCCCAGTAGATCGCCATGACGAGCAGGCCGAACGCCAGGATGCCGGCCAACGTGCCGGCGACCGGGCCCACTCCGTACTCGGCGACGTTGACGAACCCGTACGGGTAGGTGCTGGTGATGCTGCCGCGCACCATGACCCACACGATCCACGCGATGGGGATGACCATCGCGGCCAGGACGGTGCGACCGGTGATCCAACCGCGCGGTCCGAACACGAGCCACACGAGCACCGTCACGATCGGGGTCACCTGGTGCAGGATCGGGTCGGTCAGCAGAGACCAACCCACCACCTCCGTGACCGGGGCCAGGAGCACCGCGTAGACGATCGCCGTGATGGTGATCATCAGGATGCTGTCGAGGCGCAGGACCCGCAGCAGGGGCGTCGCCCGAAGCGGTTGCCGAGCCAGCAGCGTCATCGTCACGGCGACGACGACGTTGGACCAGATCGTGAAGTAGCTGGCCGTGTCCGCCAGTCGCGGCAGCGCGCCGGCGACCCCGGCGGGATGACCGCCGTACAGGCCCGGCTCGACCGTGACTTCGGTGTACGCACCGAGCCCGGAGAGGATGACGGTGAGCACGACGCCGAGCCAGGCGATGGCGGCATTCGCGGCGAATGCCGTGCGCGCCGCTCTCGAGATCGGCCTCGGCGAGTCCTGCGGCGGCGGCCCGGACGGGGAGTGGGCCGAGGAGGTCGTCGTCATGGTGAGCCAGCCTACGAGGGCCGAGGTCGGGCCGGAGCGTGATGGGGAAGCCGAACGGCATCCAACGGTGTGTCGACGGGTGGGAGCACCTGGGCGGCCGTCCTCAGGCAGCGCTGGCGTCGAGCTCCTCGGCGACCGGCACCGTGCCGTTGTTGAACTCCACGACGGTACCGGCCAGGTCCGGCCGCTCCAGGGCCTGCGCGATGACGAGCGCCACGTCGGCGCGCGACACCGACCCCGGTTCGGCACCCGTTCGTGAGGTCTCGATGCGCCCCGTCGGTGCGTCGTGCGTGAGGCGGCTGGGACGCAGGATCGTCCAGTCCAGGCCCGACCCCTCGAGGTGGGCGTCGGCGGCCGACTTGGCGTCGGCATAGGCGAAGAAGGCGTTGTCCTCGGGGACCGCGTGGTCGGGGCCGGCCCCGAAGTAGGACACCATCACGTACCGCTTCACCCACGAGCGGCCAGCGGCCTCCATCGACCTGATCGCGGCGTCCCGGTCGACCGCGTAGGTGCGCTCGGGGTCGCCGCCGCCTGCGCCGGCAGACCAGACGACGGCATCGTGTCCGTGGACGAGACGGGCCAGGGCCTCGACGTCCATCGACTCGACGTCAGCGACGACAGGGGTGGCGCCGTCCGCGCGCAGGTCCTCGACGTGAGCGGGGTCGCGGATGACCCCGGTGACCTCGTGGGATCCGGCGACGAGCAGGGGGGTGAGGAGTCTGGCCACGTTGCCGTGGCCGCCGATGACGATGACGCGCATTGGGGGTCCAACCTCGTCGGATGCCGTGCTGTTCCCTCCGGCGGTCGCCCTCGGCTTCGTGGTGCGGTCGCCCTCGAAGCGCCGAGCCCAGTGCGTCAGCCCGCTGCGTCGGCCGGGGGCTCGTGGTGGCTGGTCTTGGACAGGACGTAGTCCGCGAGTCGCGCGTCCGCGTCATCCCCGAAGAGGATGCCGGCCACCTCGGTGAGCCCGGGGGAGCCGAGGATGTCGCGGTCGCGCACGACGAGGTCGATCTTGCTCCGGCGGCGCATGAAGTCGTCGAGGGTCACGACCATCTCGTGCTCGGCGGCCGTGTGGAGCTCGGCGCGCAGGTAGTCGGCGGAGCCCATGACGTCCTCACCCATCGTCGGGTCGGCGCGGATCATCTCGAGCAGGTCGAAGGCGCGGCGGCCGTAGCGTCGCCAGAGCCGATCGGTGAGCGGCTCGGTGTCGGGCTTGGTGCGCAGCGAGTCCAGGCGCATGAGGCGTGCCTGCCGGTAGAACTCCTTGCGGGTCGCGGCGGCCGGTTCGCCGTACCAGTTGCGCAGGTCCTTCTCGAGGGGGATGCCGAGTCTCTCGACGTGCTCGGCGACCTCCTCACCGACGTTGAGGCAGTCGGTGAGCTTGCCGCCGAAGATGGTCACGACGCCGCGGGCGTCGTCGCGCTCGATCTCGTGTTTGCGCGACAGCGACGTCCAGTCGACGTTGGTCTGGTCGCTGCCGCCGCGACGAACCACGAGCGGGCGCACGCCAGAGCGCTCGGCGATGATGTCGTCGTGGGTGAGCGGCGCGGGTAGGTCGAGGCGTGCGTTGATCTGGGCGAGGAGGAAGTCGCGGTCCTCGTCGGTGACGTGGGTGTGGGGGTCGTCGACGCGGGTGTCGGTCGTGCCGATCACGGAACGCTGGCCCATGGGGATGACGTAGAAGAGCCGCTGGGTGTCGTCGAAGAACGCGAGCACCCGGTTGTGCCTCGTGGTCGTGAGGCGCGGGACGATGAGGTGGATGCCCTTGGAGTACACGATGCGGTGATCCGTCGTGACCCCCCACGCGGTGTTGAGCTCGTCGACGAACGGGCCGGCCGCGTTGACGACGACCCGGGCCGTCGTCGTGAACTCCTCGCCCGAGTCGGTGTCGCGCAACTGGCACACCCAGCGGTCGCCCTCGCGCCGGGCGCTCACGAGCTCGACGTAGTTGGCGACGGCCGCCCCCGCCTCGATGGCCGAGCGGACGAAGGAGAAGACGAACCGGGAGTCGTTGTCGACCAGGTAGCAGTCCTGGTACTGCACGGCGCCGCGGGCGCTGGTGGTGTCGATGACCGGCTCGACGGCCTCGAGCTTCTCGGCGTTGTAGAGCCGCGGCGGCTTCGTGCCGAACTGGCCGATGCCCCAGTAGGCCGTTGCGCCCAGGGCGGCGAACCACGGCTTGAAGGGGGCCGTGTTGTCCAGCGTCGCCAGGAAGGAGATCTCCTTGACGTTGTCCGGGTAGGCCTTCATCAGCCGGTTGCGCGACTTGCACAACCCGAACACCAGCGGCAGCTCGTAGTTCTCGAGGTACTTGAAGCCACCCCACACGAGGTTGCTCGACTCCTGGCTGGTGAACCCGCCGAAGTCGGCCCGGTCGATCAGGGCCACCGTGGCGCCGCGACCGGCCAGAGCCGCTGCGGTCACCGCCCCGTTGATGCCGGCACCGACGACGAGGACGTCGACGTGGCCGTTCTTCATCCTGCTGATGGCGGTGCGGCGCAGTGACATGCCCCAAGCGTCCCAGATCCGCGCGTGGCGCGGGCGAAGGGGGGCCAGACGCGCGACTGGCTGCGCGTCTGGCCCCCCTTCGGGGCGGACGGCGTGTGGTGTCAGAACGAGTAGTGGACGCCCGTCAGCTCTTCGCTGCGTTCCCAGAGCAGGGCCGCCAGGGCGGGGTCCTGCGCCCACTGGCTCTGCTTGGCCGTGCCGACCGCGCCACGCGTCTCGCCGATGCCGGTCGGGCCCGAGTACGAGGCCGGTTCGGCAACGGTCGCGGCATACAGGATCGCCTCGGCCCCCCGCTCCGGCGAGGGGAACGCGAGCTTGACGGCCCAGCTGCCGACGGTGCCGATGACGGGGATCGAGCCCATCCCGTCGCGGCTGCCGAACAGGTTCGTGCCGGAGACGCCCGGGTGCGCGGCCGTCGACGTCAGGGACGAACCGGATGCCGTCGCCCGCCGCTGCAGCTCGAGGGCGAACAGCAGGTTGGCCAGCTTCGAGCGGCCGTATGACGTCTGCGGGTCATAGCCGGATGCCGGGTTGCCCTCGGCGACCGCGCCGTCACCGCGGTGGTGGGCGATCGAGGCCACCGTCGTCACCCGCGGCGCCTCGGCCTCGAGCAGGTGCGGCAGCAGCAGCCCGGTGAGCGCGAAGTGGCCCAGGTGGTTCGTGCCGAACTGCAGCTCGAACCCGTCGACGGTGGTGCGGTGCTTGGGCGGGGCCATCACCCCGGCGTTGTTGACGAGCAGGTCGAGCGGCCCGTCGAGGCGAGCGGCGAACTCCCGCACCGATTCCTGCGACGCCAGGTCGAGGCGCTCGACGCTGACCCGGCCGGCGGCGCCGGTGGCCCTGATCCGCTCGGCGGCGGCGTCACCGGCATCCGTGTTGCGCACGGCGAGCACGACGTCGGCGCCGTGCCGGGCGAGCTCACGCGCCTCGACCAGGCCGATGCCGGAGTTCGCGCCGGTCACGACGGCGCGACGGCCGGTGAGGTCGGGCATCTGGTCAGGGGTCCAACGCATGGGGTGTCCTCGGTTCAGCTCAGGAGCGGGCATTCAGTATGCGCTGGTCGTTGCGGGGGAGTGTCCGAGGGATGGCGGATGCCGGTCGCCTGGGTCTCGGGGAACGCCTCGCCTCCCTCGGGTCAGGAGCCCTCGACGAGCCCGTCGGCCCCGGCGGCACCCTCACGCTCGGCGAGGGTGCGCAGGACGCAGAACTCGTTGCCCTCCGGGTCGGCGAGCACCACCCAGCCGGTGCCGGGGCCGTACTGCCCGCGGTGGTCGGCGACCTCGACGGCGCCGTGCGCGAGCAGGCGGGCGAGCTCGTCGTCGCGGGAGCCCTCGACCGGCTCGAGGTCCAGGTGTAGCCGGTTCTTCACGGTCTTGCCCTCGGGCACCTCGATGAACAGCAGCCGGTGCGTGCCGTCCGGGCTGACGATCATGCACTCCGCGTGGCCGGGAAGGTTCGGGTCACCCTCGACGTCGCCGTAGCCGAGGACCCCCTTCCACCACTGGGAGAGCGCGAACGCGTCGCGGCAGTCGACGGTCGTGTGGGCAACCCGTGCGGTCATGCCCCCAGCCTGCCACCGCGCCCCTGCCGATCGAAGTCCTCGGACCCCTCTACCCCGACTTCGTGCGACTTCCGTGCGGGATTTTGGGCTCCAGGCGTCGAAGAGCGCACCCAAGTCGCACGAAGTCGGGAGGTTCGCGTGTCGGATCTCTCAGATGTGGATGGCGGCGCGGATGCCGTCCGAGAACACCTCGGGTGGGTCCGGCAACCTGCGGGCGTCGCCGGTGGCCCGCCGGTGGGCGCTCCACGCCACCGCGCAGGCGTCGAGCACGTCGTCCGGCGCGTACCCGGAGCCCTTGAGCACCGACGGCCTCGCGATCCCGGATGCCGCGAGCGTCGCCAGCCGCTGGTCGTGGCCCTCCGGGGTGCGCTTGGGCGGCAGCGGCGCCCCGGCCATCTCGGCGAAGGAGACCTCGGGGTGCACCTCGATGACCTCGACGGTCGGGCGGGTGCGCAGCCACGCGTCGACCTCGAGGATCTTCGCCTTCAGCCCGAAGGCCTGCGCGCCGACGCCCTGACCACTGAGGCGACGGTTCACGGCATCCGCCTCGACGCGCGTGTCGGCGAGGTACGCCGACCTGGTGAGTGTGGTGAAGACCGTGCTCGCCCGGCCGGGCAGCTCCTTGCGAGCCAGGGCATCGGCCTGTCGAGGGGTGCTGTCGGGGAGCCCGATGGGGATGTCGATGCCCACGACGAGGATGTCGACGTCAGCTCGCACCATCTCCACGAGCTGACCGATGGTCTCCCCCAGGATGACCCTGGGTCGGGGAGCGCCGGGCACGAGGAGGGCACCGACCCAGCCGAAGGGGCAGGCGTCCACCCCGAGCACCGGCACGGTGACCTCGATCGGGTCGGGGCCGGCTGGGGTGGCGACCGGCGTGGAGTGCGAGGCGGCGGCCGCCGTGGCTGACGCGCCCGGGTTCGCGCGCAGGACCTCGAGTGCCCCGAGCACGAGGTCGAGGCTGGGCTCGAACTCGTTGCCGAACGCGTAACCCGGCTGGATGGCGCGCTCCTGCGCGTAGCGGGTGAAGTGCGGGAAGGCGGCCTGCACCTCGGGCCCGATGAGGGTGGCCCCGATCTCGGCGAGTTCGTCGACGGTGGTGAACGGCAGACTCACCTCCTGCGCCATGAAGCCGTAGAGATGGGAGTCGAGCAAGGCGAAGGCCGTGCCGGCGGCCTCGAGCGAGAACCCCCCGGCAGCAAGGCAGCCCAGGACGGCGTCGTGGTGGCGGATGCTCTCCTGCCCCGGGTTGCGCGGCGAGTCCATCATCCCGACCGCCCACCGGTGACGCAGCAGGACCGTGCGGCCCGAGACCGAGCGGGCGCGCAGCTCGGCTCGCCAGTCGCCGCCGATCACCGGCAGGTGCATCTCGGCGAACACGACGTCGAGCATGGCGTCGAGGAGCGCCTCCTTGCCCGCGACGTGGTGGTACAGCGACATGGCCTCGACGCCGAGGCAACCGGCGAGGGCACGCATCGAGAGGGCGGCCAGGCCCTTCTCGTCCGCGAGGGCGACAGCCTGCGCGATGACGCGCTCACGGCTGAGCGAGCTGCGGGTGCGCGGATTCTCGGGGTGGGCGGACGGCATCCGATCTCCTGGTCGAGGGGTGTACCTGCGGTGACCTATTGGTCGATGTGGGGACGGTCGGGCGGTGAGGCGCTGGGTCGAGGGTGTGGGCAGGTGAGCAACTTGCGCCATCTTACGGCGTAAGGCTACCGTGTTCCGCACCCCCTCAGACTTACGGCGTAAGGAATGTCATGCGAGCCATCGTGCAGGACCAGTACGGCACCAGCGACCAGCTGGCCCTCACCGAGGTGCCCGACCCGACCCCCGGCCCCGGCGAGGTGCTCATCCGGGTCGCGGCGGCCGGCGTCGACCGCGGCACGTGGCACGTCATGACCGGCCTGCCCCTGCTGGCTCGGCTCGGCCTGGGTCTGAGGCGCCCGAAGGACAGGATCCCCGGGCGCGACGTGGCCGGCACGATCATCGCGCTGGGCGACGGCGTCACCGAGCACGCCATCGGGGATGCCGTGTACGGCACCGCCCGAGGGTCGTTCGCCGAGCTCGCGGTGCTGCCGCTCACCCGCCTCGCACCCTGCCCGTCGTCCATCACCGTGGAGGAGGCCGCGGCCGTCCCCGTCTCGGGTCTCACCGCCCTCCAGGCGCTGCGCATGGCCGGCGTCGGCCGCGGTGATCGGGTGCTCGTCGTCGGCGCCTCGGGAGGGGTGGGCACGTTCGCCGTCCAGCTCGCCGTCGACCTCGGCGCCACCGTCACCGGTGTCAGCGGGCCCGCCAAGGCCGAGCTCGTGCGCTCGCTCGGCGCCGCACGGGTCATCGACCACACCACCACCTCGCTGCGCGACCTCGAAGAGCAGTTCGACGCGATCCTCGACATCGGCGGGCACCGGTCGGTCGCCGAGCTGCGCAGCCTGCTCACCGAGCGGGGAACGCTCGTGATCGTCGGCAGCGAGGGTGGCGGACGCTGGCTCGGCGGGCTCGAGCGGTCCGTCGGTGCGGCGCTGCTCTCTCCGTTCGTCAGGCAGCACCTCGTCATGTTCGTCTCGTCGGAGAACGCCGCAGACCTGGTCGCCCTGAACGACGTCATCGATCGAGGGGCCTTGCGCCCCGTCGTCGAACGGGCCTTCCCCCTGGAGCAGGCGGCGGCTGCCGTGGACCATGTCGCTGCGGGCGCCACGCGCGGAAAGATCATCGTCCTGGGGGCCGCCTCGTAGCATCCGCCCGCGTGGTTTCGGGCTTTCGGTGCATCACAAAAGACTTTTGTTCAACCACTGGTCAAAAGACGAAGCGACCCACCACACTGACGAACAGCGCCCGAATCGCACGGAGGCGGCTGCCCCGGCAGCCACCTCCGCACTCATGCCATGTCGGTCGTGCTCGTCCGGGCGCTGCCCGCTCAGGTGCGGCTGGGCAGGCCCTCCTGGAGGTAGGCGAGCGCCTGGGCGGCTGTCCACCCCTGCGGATGCCGGGCGATCAGGTCGCGCGGACCGTCGAGGTCCTCGCCGAGGGTCATGATCCGGTCCTCGACGTACCCGTCCTTGCGGTGCTGGGCCATGCCGATCGTCGCGACGAGGCCGTTGCACAGGCACTTCCGCCCCACGGTGTCGTCGACCGACCCACCCTTCTTGACGAACATGTGCACCGGTTCGGCGGCGCAGCGGTAGCCGATGCTGCCGTCCTCGCGCTGGTAGGCCTGGCGCAGGTACGACAGGTCGCACAGCCGAGGCCGGGACTCGTAGACGGCCTCCTCGCTGACCGTTCCGTCGACGGAGATCACCTTGAACGGGAACCCGGTCGGGCTGGCCCGTGGGTCGTTGCGCACGACCAGCTCACCGTCGCGCAGCCGCCCCAGCAGCAGGGACCGGGCCTCGTCGGTCAGCCCCGAGTCCGACGACAGGGCGAAGACGGTGCCGACCTGCACGCCCTGGGCGCCGGCCGCCACCGCGGCGGCCACCCGCTCGGACGTGCCGTAGGCGCCGGCCATCCAGAACGGCAGGCCGATCGCGGCCATCTTCGTCAGGTCGGCCTCGTCACGAGCCCCGTAGACGGGCGCGCCGTGTTCGTCGAGGACCATCTTCCCGCGCGGCGGCGCGGAGTGACCGCCCGCCGGGGGGCGTTCGACGATGAAGCCGTCGGGGCGGATCTCGGGGTCGCGGTGCAGGTACGACGCCAGCTGGTCCAGCGAGATGATCGCGAGGAAGTTCGGGCGGGTGAGCTGCGGCAGGTCGTCGCCGAGCAGCGCGACCGGGTCGGCCTCGACGTAGTGGTGCTCGGTGCCCCCCGAGACGTCGACGGGGATGCGTCCGACCCGTCCCGCGGCGAGTGCCCGAATGAGCTGGGGGATCTCGCGTGGGATGCCCGCGCCCATGAGGACGTAGTCGACACCGGCGAGCATGGCCCCGAGGATGGCCGTCGGGTTGGCCATCTGGATCTTCTCGAGGCAGTTCGTGCCCACGACGCCGTCGTGACCCTCCTTCGCCAGCCACACCTCGGCGAAGTTGCCGACGAGGGCCAGCTCCTGGGCGGCGACCGAGGTGTCGATGGTGAGCTTCGGCAGAGGCTTGTACGGGGCGTCCTCGGCGCGGCCGCCCTCGATGAAGTACTTGTCGAGCACCCGCTGCGCCATCGCCGGGCTGGGGAAGTGCTCGAGGGCTCGCCGGTAGTGCCCGCCCGCGTCGCCGTCCTGGAGGCGGCGGGCGATCACGGCATCCATCGCCGTCCCCGAGATGACCCCGAGCTGCCCGGCGCGCGAGACGGCTCGCGCCAGTCGCCACCCCGAGACCGCGACCCCCATCCCGCCCTGGATGATCGCCGGGTGACGTCGTTCAGGTCGTGGCGCGATGGCCTCGTCGGCAGTCGGCAGCTCGGTGGTGTCGGTCAGGGTCGAGGCCATGGGTGGCTCACCTTCGGTCGTTCCGGGTCTGCGTCGTCGCAGGTGTCGTGTCCGCAACCTACGGTAGCGTAAGTTAGGGCGGAGGGCGCAGCCGGACGAGGTCGCCGGGGCGCAGCTGGGCGGCGCGATCGATCGCGGATGCCGTGAGCACCGCGATCACGGGATAGCCGCCGGTTGCGGGGTGGTCGGCGAGGAAGAGCACGGGAGCCCCGCCAGCGGGGATCTGCACCGCGCCCCGCACGAGCCCCTCGCTGGGCAGCTCCACGTCGCGGTAGGGGGCTGCTCGTTCGACGCGGAACCCGCTGAGCCGCAGCCCGATCCGGTCACTGTCGCCGTGGACGTGCCACGTCGTGCCGAGGAGGCCGCCGAGCGAGGACCCCCACCCGCCGACCCACGCCGACCGTGGCCCGGGCAGCACCTCGAGCTCGGCCACCCCGGTGTCGCCCGAGCCCCAGGGCACCGCATGGCTCGGGTGGGCGGCCTGGTCGACGTGGGGGAAGGTGGCTCCCGCCGGGCCGACGGGCAGCACGTCGCCGGCGCGCACCGGGGGCGGCCCGACCCCGGACAACGTGTCCGCCGAGCGCGAGCCGAGCACCGGCGCGACGTCGATGCCGCCACGCACGGTGAGGTAGGTGCGCAGGCCCGCGGCCGGCATCCCCAGGGTGAGCACCGAGCCGTGGGCGAGGTCGACGAGGCTGGCGTGCCCGATCGGGCGATCGTCGACGCGGGCTGGAGCCGGGGCGCCGGTCAGCGCGACGGTGAGGCGGCCGCGGGCCCGCACGCGCAGGCCGCCGAGCAGCACCTCGAGGGACGCGAGGTGTTCGTCGTTCCCGACGAGGCGGGCGCCCAGTCGGTGTGCCGAGCGGTCGGCGGCGCCGGAGTGGCCGACTCCGACGCTGGCGTGGCCGGGTCGGCCCTCGTCCTCGATGAGCACGAGCGGGCCGGTTTCCAGGACCTCGAGAGCCGGGATCACCGCGACGCCTCGATGTCGACGAAGCGCACCCGGGTGCCGGGGGTGAGCACCGCCGGTGGGCTGCGATCGGGGTCCCAGAGAACGGCATCCGTCGTGCCGATGAGCTGCCACCCGCCGGGGGAGGCCCGCGGGTAGACACCGGTGAACTCCCCGGCCAGCGCGACCGATCCGGCGGGCACCCGGGTGCGCGGGGACTCGCGGCGGGGTACCTGGAGGCGTGGATCGCCGCCGACGAGGTAGCCGAAGCCCGGGACGAAGCCACCGAAGGCCACTCGCCACAGGGTGCTCGTGTGGGCCCGCACGACCTCGGCAGGGTCGAGGCCGGTCATCGCCGCGACCTCCGCGAGGTCGGCGCCGTCGTAGCGCACGACGATCTCGACCTCGCCCTGTGCGGGTGGCGATGAGGGTGGGGGTGGGGAGGCGGCGAGGGCGCGGGCCGCGGCCCCGAGCGCGGGCAGGTCGGCACCCGGCCGGGTGTGCAGCAGCACCGTCCGGGCCGCCGGCACGACATCGATCACGCCGGGCCAGGGCCCCTCGCCGCGGTCGACGGCAGCCCGCACTCGCTCGTGCAGCGCCAGGACCTCGGCGATCCCGGACTCAGCAGCCCCGGACACCTCGAGCAGCAGCGCGTCCGGGCCGGCGGGCAGGACCGTGAGCCCTCGGCGCGACGCGGGAGCGGGCTCGTCGCTCACGTCGCGGCGGTGACGAAGGGGGTGATGTGGATGCCGGCCCCCTCGAGGGCGTCGCGCACGGCGCGGGCCAGCGCGACGGCATCCGGGGTGTCGCCGTGGGTGCAGACCGACCGAGCATCCACGGCGACGACCTCGCCCTCGACGGAGACGACGGTGCCCTCGACGGCGAGGCGGACGACCCGCTCGGCCACGGCGTCCGGGTCACGGTGCAGGGCCTCGGGGTGCGAGCGCGGCACCAGGTGACCGGTCGCCGCGTACCCGCGGTCGGCGAAGGCCTCGCCCACGACGGTCAGCCCCTCGGCCTCGGCGATGCGCAGCAGCACCGAGCCCGGCAGGCCCAGCAGGGGGAGGGTGCGGTCGTAGGCGGCCACGGCATCCACGACGGCCCGGGCCTGACCCTCGTCGACGGCGGCCGTGGTGTACAGGGCGCCGTGGGGCTTGACGTACGCGACGCGGGTCCCCGCCACCCGGCACATCGCCTCGAGGGCACCGAGCTGGTAGAGCACGTCGGCGGTGAGGTCGTGCGGGTCCATGTCCATGCGGCGGCGCCCGAAGCCGGCCAGGTCGCGGTAGGAGACCTGCGCCCCGATGACCACCCCCCGCTCGGCGGCCATGGCCACGGTGCGGCGGATCGTCGTGGCGTCGCCGGCGTGGAAGCCGCACGCGATGTTGGCGCTGGTCACCACGTCGAGCATCGCCTCGTCGTCACCGACCACCCAGGTGCCGAAGGACTCCCCGAGGTCGGCGTTGAGGTCGATCCGCACGGTCATGCCCGAAGGCTAGTGTGCGCCGGACATGACACGACCGCCGCCCGGTTGCCCGGACGGCGGTCGTGTGAGGTGCCCCGAGGGGCAACAGGTGGAACGTCAGCCGATGACGGTGATGTTCGCGGCCTGCGGGCCCTTCGCGCCCTGCTGGGTCTCGTACTCGACCTTGGCGTTCTCGTCGAGCGAACGGTAGCCGTTCGAGTTGATCGCCGAGTAGTGGGCGAAGACGTCGGCGGAGCCGTCGTCGGGGGCGATGAAGCCGAAGCCCTTGTCGGCGTTGAACCACTTCACGGTGCCAGTAGCCATAGGAAGGCCCACTTTCTGAGAGAGGAGTACCACCCGCTTGTCGGGGGACTCCGCGTTGGTGATGCCTGTAGTACCTCTGCTCAGAAAGTGCTCTGTCCCGGCGGGACGTTCTGCCACTACTTCACAACGGAAAGCTCAACAACTGGTGACAACACTACCGGCTACCGGCGAGTTCACCACAACCACGTGCCGCAGTGGTCGATCCAGCCTTCGTGGGCTGGCCCGATGACGACCACCAGAGGAGACGGCCAGACCCCCCTGACCCGCCTGACGGCCAACTCCGTGGGCACCCACGGGACGGTCGTGGCCCGGGTGCGCAAGCAGTTGTCCGTGCGCCGTGCGCCGTGCCCCGGACCGCGCGCGCGCCTAGGCTGGCCGTCATGGACACACCGGATGCCGTTCGCCCGCCTCTGCGTGCCGCTGACCACCCGCTCGCGACCGCCAAGTACGTGCAGCTGACGACCTTCCGGCGGACGGGCGAGGGGGTGCCGACGCCGGTCTGGTTCGCGCCGTCGGTGGACGACCCCACCCTGTTCGCCGTCATCTCGGTCGACAACACCGGCAAGACCAAGCGGCTGGCCCAGACCAAGCGGGTGGAGCTGCGGGCCTGCGACATGCGTGGACGGGTCGCCGAGGGCACCCCCACCTACGCGGGCACCGCCCGGGTGGTACGCAACTCGGCCGGCATCGGCCACGCCCGGCGCTCGGTCGTCGCCAAGTACGGCTTCCCGGCGCGGCTCTCCGACCTCGTCGACAGGGCCGGCACCCTCGTGGGCCTGCGCCGGGCTGCCCGGGCCGGCATCCTCGTGGCCGTCGATCCCGCCCCGATCAGCCGGGGGTGACCAACCGGCCGAGCGCGATCCGGGCCACCGGCGCGTAGCCGACCGCGACCGGCCACAGGGCACGGGTCACGAGCCAGGCGGTGCTGCCGCCCGGGTGGCCGCTGCCGGGCTCGGCCGCGTCCACACCGTGGTCGAAGCTCAGCCGCAGGGGGCCGCTGCGCACGCTCCACGTCCATCGCCGGGCGTCGTGGTCGACGGCATCCACGCGGAACACGGCGACCAACCCGCCCACTCCGGTGACCCGGCCGGTCGTGCCCGGCCGCACCACGGCATCCGGATAGTCCACCTCGCGCAGGTGCGGCGCCCAGATCGGCCACCACACGGGCTGGGTGTAGCGCTCCCACACGGCCTCGGGGGCCAGGTCGCCGGTCGCCGAGAGCCGCAGGCTGCCCGACGCCATGGCGGTGAGTGCGCTGAGATCCACCACTCCAGTGTCCCCCGAGTGACCTATTGGTCGATGTCGGGACGCGGGATGGTGCGGCGGGCGTACCCCGAGTGACCTATTGGTCGATGTCGGGACGTGGGGTTAGACAGGCCGGGATGCCGGTCGCTGGCCAATCTGGTGGCCGCACCCCCGCGCGGGTTAGCGTTGTGGGGTGAGTCTGCTGCGTACCGACCGGTCCTTCCGCGAGGAGGTGCGTCACCGCGTGCCGGTGCGCTACCTCCCCCAGACGACGCCCGACCACCTGCGCGGCACCTGGCGTGATGCCAAGCCCGTGAAGATCGACGAGTCCCTCGCCGCGGCGATGCGCCGACCCACCCACGGCTGGCTCGTCGCCGCCGCGTCGAGCGACGTGCCGGCCGACCGCACCCTGATGCGCACCATCGCCGGCCGCGAGGTCGTGCTGTGGCGCGACACCGACGGCTCGGTGCTGGCCGGGCCGGGAGCCTGCCCCCACCTCGGCGCCCGCCTCGAGGACTGCGACGTCGTCGACGGCACCGTGCTGTGCAAGTGGCACGGGATGCCGCTCGGACGCACGACCCGCCGGGCGTGGGCGACGTACGCCTCCCACGACGACGGGGTGCTCGTGTGGGTGCGCCTCGGCCAGGTCGAGCCGGGCGTGCAGCCGACGGACACACCGGTGCTCGCGACCCGCCCACCGCTGGACGCCTCCATCGCCTCGGTCATCTCGTTGCCCGTGACCTGCGAACCGCGTGACATCATCGCGAACCGTCTCGACCCGTGGCACGGTGCCTGGCTGCACCCCTACGCCTTCAGTGACCTCACCGTCGACGAGGGTGCGTCAACCCCCGACAAGCTCGTGCTCGACGTCGCCTACCGCCTCGGCCGCACCTTCGCGGTGCCGGTGCGGGCCGAGTTCACCTGCCCCGACTCGCACACCATCATCATGACGATCACCGACGGTGAGGGCACCGGCAGCGTCGTCGAGACCCACGCCACGCCGCTGACCGCCCCCGGGGTGCACCCGGCGCGCACGGTCATGACCGAGGCGGTCATCGCGACGTCCGAGCGGTTCGGCTTCCGGGTCGCCCGCGGGCTCGCCCCCCTGGTCAAGGTGGGCATGCGGGCGTCGGCGACCCAGCTCTGGGCCGATGACCTCGTCTATGCAGCCCGCCTCTACGAACTGCGCCGCGCCGCCGAGCGGTAACGCCGGATGCCGCGTCGGGCCACCCGCGGAACCGCACCCAGGCGTGAGCCCATCGGCACCGACCACACGCCGTGACCGGGCAGTCCCCACCCGGTGAGGAGCAGGTCCGCGGCCATCCAGCCGGTGGTGGCGGCCCGCTCCATGAGGGCCACGGGCAGGTCGCAGCGCACGGCGTCGCCGGCGAGGACGATCGAGGAGTCGGGGGTGCGCACTCCGGGCCGTGAGCGCCACGGCTCTAGCCCGACGAGCACGCAGTCGCGTTCGACCACCCACTCGTCGTGCAGCACCGTCATCGTGGCCGTCTCGGGGTAGACCCGGTGCAGCTCGTGCAGCATCGAGTCGCGCAGCTCACTCTCGACGGTCCCCTCGGGCAGCGCGTAGGCGTGCAGCTCGACGACCGACCCGCCGTGCTCAGCGGTCCACCGGGTGGCGTGGCCCTCGAAGCGCTCGAGCACCGAGATGTTGTCGAGGGGCCCGTAGCCGCTCGTCCCGAGGAACGGTGCCCGCTCGGGCGCCACGAGGTCGGAGAACCACAGCCGCCAGACGGCGAACGCCGGAGCAGACCGGATGCCGGCCACGGACTCGCGCCACGCGGCGCCGGCCGGGGTGTCGCCCCCCAACCCGGGGGAGGAGTCGACGACCCGACGCAGGCCGACCGGGTCCAGGGCGAGGACGACGGCATCCGCCTGCTCCCAGTGGGAGTCCCCGCCACCGTCGGCAGCGGTGTGCAGCACGGACACCCCGTCGGCGGTGTCGGTCACCGACTCGACCGACCGCCCCGTGTGCACGGCGACCCCGAGGGAGTGCAGGTGGGCGCCGAGGGGGCCCCACAGCGTGCTGTCGTAGTCGTCGGCCGGCACGTCGAAGAGCAGCCCCTCGGCGGAGCCGACGAAGTACATGTGGAACATCGCGACGAGCTCGGCCCCGGAGAACTCGCGCGGGTCGGCGAAGAAGCTGCGGGCGAAGACCTCGAGGGCGAGGTGGCGGGCGGCCTCGGGGAACTGCAACCGATCGAGCACGTCGGCGGCGCTGACCCCGTCGAGCGCGGTGTACGTCGCGGGGAAGTCGACGTCGAGCAGGCCGAGGGCGGCCTCGACGTCGACCCCGGCCAACCCGCGCAGGTCGAAGCTCGGGCTGCGGGCGACGAAGGCAGCCAGGTTCCACGGCGGCGTGCGCGGGATCTTCGCGAACGAGTCCTGACCCCCGCCGTCACGCACCAGCGGGTAGTCGTCCAGCGGGCGCAGCCGCGACAACGTGGGGTCGGTGCGGCGCAGCACGGCGCGCAGGTTGTAGTACTGCCGGAAGAAGGCGTGGAAACCCCGGCTCATCCAGGCGTCGCTCCCGGGCCCGTCGACCGGCCACGCACGCACGCGGCCGCCGAGGCGCTGATCGCGCTCGAGCACGGTGACCCGCACCCCGCGCTCCGCGAGCGCGAGGGCGGAGGTCAACCCCGCGATGCCGCCACCGACGACGACGACGTGGCGCGCGGAGGCAGGCACGGCATCCACGGGGGGTGTCGGGGCCGGCGGCGGGTGGAACACGGCTCGTGCGTCCCGTCCCGGCCGCCACGTCGGGGTGCGGCGTAGCGGGTTCACGACGGTGCCGATCCGCCCACGGTGTGGATGACGTCGCGTTGCCAGCCGCGGTAGGTGCGGTGCCGCACGTCGACCAGGCCGGCGCCGAGGAGCCGCTCGCAGATCCGGGCGACCGAGTCGAAGTCCCGCACGCTCGTGTAGAGGTAGCGGTGCAGCGGCACGTCGGAGCGCTTGATGACGGCCAGCGGGATGATGACGCCGTGGCAGATGGTCGCCCAGATGGCCTTGGCGCGGGTGCTGCCCTGCACGGAGTAGTCGTGGATGACGACGCCGCCGCCCGGGCGCAGCACGCGGGCCATCTCGCGCACGAGTCGCTCGCGGTCGGGCACGTTGCGCAGCAGGTAGCAGGCGAGGATGCCGTCGACCGAGTCGTCCGGGAGCGCCTCCAGGTAGGTCACGGCGTCCGACACGACGAGCTGGACCCCGGCGGGCCACGACTTGGCGCGGGCCTGCGCCACCATCCCCTCGGACATGTCGACGCCGGTGACGCTCAGCAGGTCGGCGGCGCCCCCGCGGGTGCGCCACTGCTCGAGCAGGGCCTGGGTCGACGCGCCTGACCCGCACCCGAGGTCGAGCACCTTCAGAGCCGAGCCGTCCGGGGCGGGCAGCCGGTCGAGCAGCGCGCCGGCGGCTCCGAGCAGCTGGTCGTGGTAGCCGGGGGACAGGGCCACCATGGCGTCGTACGTGGGGGCGGCCCGGTCGAAGGCGTCGGCAAGGACCCAGCCCTGCGTGCTCGGTGCGGACGTGCTCACACGGTCTCCTTGATGGTGTCCTCGACGTGGGTGTCGGCGGCTCGGGGGTTCAATGGTGGCGGCGCTCAGGACGCCGGGGCCAGTGCGTCGGCGCCGGGGCCGAGGGTAGCCGCCGGGGGCAGTGCCGCGCGCGACCCGGCGGGCCAGGAGCGGGGGTCGGGGCCGAGCGCGGCCAGCAACGGAACCTGCTCGGTGGCCCAGGGCGACACGGTGCGCACTCCCTCGAGCACCTCGTCACGGAACTGCTCCCAGGGCACCCACTGCACGTCGTCGACCTCCTCGGGGTCGGGGGCGGTGGAGTCGCTGGTCGCCCACCCGACGAACACCGGGCACACCTCGTTCTCGACGATGCCGTTCATCTGCGCCTGGTAGCGGAACTCGGGCAGCACGAGACGCAGGTCTCCCACCTCGACGCCCAGCTCGCTGCGGGCCCGCCGCCGCACGGCCTGCGCGAGGTCCTCGCCGGGGGTCGGGTGGCCGCACACGGTGTTGGTGACGACCCCGGGGAAGCTCGGCTTGCTCGCCGCCCGCGTCGTCACGAGCAGCCGACCTGCCGGGTCCAGGACGTAGCAGGAGAACGCCAGGTGCAGCGGCGTGTCGTCGTGGTGGATCGCGGACTTGCGGCCCTGACCGATCGGGGCGCCGCCCTCGTCGACCAGCACGACGGGGTCATCCGACACCCAGGCCCCGCCGAAGGGGTCGACGGCGGCGCGGTCGCGGGCCACGAGTCGCATCGGGTCGCGCGAGGTCACCATGCGCGCCGCGAGCGCGGCCTTGCGCGCGGTGGGGACTCGTGCGCGAGAGGTGAACACGTCGTAGTCGGCGGCCTCGATGCCTTCGAGGATGCGGGCGTAGAGCACCCGTGCCGTGGCGACGCAGCGGCGGGATGCCCCGGGCAGGATGGGGATGCCGGCGTCGGCCTCGCGGTAGAGGCGGCGGTTGCGCTCGATCTGGAAGGCCATCAGCTCGCGCCACTGCGGGGTGACGACGCGGGCGTGGGGGTCGGCGCCGAACCGGCGCAGGTCCTCCTGGGGGATGTAGACGCGCCCGCGGTCGAGGTCCTCGCCGACGTCGCGCAGGAAGTTCGTCAGCTGGAAGGCGAGGCCGAGCGCGCGAGCCGGCACGACGGCATCCGTCGTGGGGTTGAGCACGGGCAGCATCATCTCGCCGATGACGGCGGCGCTGCCGTCCATGTAGGCGAGCAGGTCAGCCCAGGTCTCGTAGGTGCGCTGGGTCAGGTCGCTGCGCATGGCACCGAAGAAGCGGGTGAAGCAGTCGTCGGCGATGCCGCACTCGCGCACCGACGTCGCGACGGCGGCCATGACGGGGTCGGTGTAGGTGCCGTCGGCGAGCGCCTGCCAGAACGACGCCTCGAAGGCGTCGAGCTCCGCGGCGGTCTCCGGGCCGGGTTCGGGGCCCGCGAGGTCGACGATGTCGTCGGCGAGGCGGGCCAGGGTGTAGACGGCGTGCACGTGGCGGCGCGAGGCGGCGGGCAGGAGCCGGGCGCCCCAGTAGTACGTCGTCCCGTGCTCACGGGTGATCTCGGCGCAGCGGGCGTAGCCGGCGGCCAGCACCTCGGGTGAGGTGGCCGGGGTGGGTTCGGTCACCGGGCCACCGTACGTGGTGTCCTGGCGACCGGACGCGCGCCCCCGGCGTACTGCTGGACACGCTGCGCGGCGAGCTTGCCGCTGACGAGCACCATGGGGATGCCGACGCCCGGCTGGGTGCCGGAGCCGGCGAACACCAGGCCGGGCACCCGGCGGTCGACGTTCGAGGGGCGGAAGGGGCCGGACTGGCGGAAGGTGTGGGCGAGGGCGAACGGGGTGCCGAGGTGCATGCCCTGGGCGCGCCAGTCGTCGGGGGTGATGAAGGCCTCTTCGCGGATGTCGGTCGGGTAGCCGCCGTCCTCGAGGAAGCGCAGGAGCCGCTCACGCATCGGCCCGGCCTCACGGCGCCAGTCCAGCCCGGCACCGGTGTGCGGCACCGGTTCGAGCACGTACATGGCGGTGGAGCCGGCCGGTGCGGCGGTCGGGTCGGTCACCGAGGGCACGGTGACCAGGCGCGACGGGTCGGGCATGAGCTCGCCGCGGTCGATGATCGCCTCGAACGCACCGTCCCAGTCGGTGCCGAAGTGGATGTTGTGGTGGCGCAGGTGCGGGCCGGGCGTGCCCGAGGCGCCGACGTGCCACACGACGGCGGAGGGGGAGTAGCTGCCGGTCCTGATGGTGCGGGGGGCGCGGATGCCGGGGAGCAGGCGGTCGTAGACCACCGGGAGGTCGACGGTCGCGACCACGGCGTCGGCCGCGAGGCGCTCACCGCCGGTGGTGGCGACCCCGGCGACGGCTCCGTCGCCGCGGCGCAGGATCTCGCTGACCTCGACGTCGAGGTGGATCGGGACCCCCGCGTCGGTGAGGGCCTGGGCCATGGCCCGGGGCACGGCGTGCATGCCACCCTCGGGGTAGAACACGCCGCGCACGGTGTCCATGTAGGTGATGACGGCGAGCACCGCGCGGGCCTTGGCGGGCGAGATGCCGGCGTACAGGGCCTGGAAGCTGAAGATGCGGGTGAGCCGGTCGTCGGTGAAGAACCGGTCGACGGACGGGCCGAGGGCGCTCAGGCCACCGAGCCGCAACAGCTTGAGTGCGGTCGCCGGGGAGCGCACGAGGTCGAGCGGTGAGGTGTAGTTGTGGTCGACGAAGGTGTCGAACTCGGTGTCGTAGAGCTGCTCCAGCCACGCCAGGAAACGGTCGAAGCCCGCGGCGTCGGCCGGGCCGACCTTGGTGCGGATCTCCTCGCGCAGGTCGTCCATGTCGGCGCGGATGTGCAGCTCGCTGCCGTCGGGGTAGACCGCGCGGTAGGCGGGGTCGAGGTGACGCATGGTGATCAGTGAGTCGGGGTCGCCGCCGACGGCCCGGATCGGGTCGTGGAGCAGCTCGGGCATGGTCATGACGACCGGCCCCGGGTCGAGGCGGAAGTCGCCGAGGCGCAGCAGGCCGGCGCGGCCACCGACGACGTCCTCGCGCTCGAGCACGGTGACGTCGTGCCCTGCGGCGGTCAGGTGGCAGGCGGCGGCCAGCCCGGAGAGGCCGGCCCCGACGACGAGAACCTTCATGAGCACCTCCAGGCGATGGCGTCGGCGAGGCCGCGCAGCGCGGCATCCGCCCGCGGTTCGACGGCGAGGTCGTCGAGTCGGGCGTGGGCGCGGCGGCTGAGGTCGGCGACGGCCTGCTCGGCCCGCTCGCGCACCCCGGCGGCGACCATCGCCTGCTGGAGGGCGTCGACCCCGGCGTCGTCGAGGGTGCCGGCGTCGCAGGCGTCCAGCAGGGGTCGGTCGCTGAGGGGAAGGAGCTCGGCAGCCCAGGTGAGCAGCTCGGTGGGCTTGCCCGAGCGCAGGTCGTCACCGGCCGGCTTGCCCGTCAGGGTCGGGTCGCCCCAGACGCCGAGGACGTCGTCGCGCACGGCGAAGGCGTCGCCGACGAGGTCACCCCAGGCGATGAGCCCGCGCACCGTCTGCTCGTCGGCCCCACCGACGAGGGCGCCGAGCTGGAGGGGGCGGGTGATCGTGTAGCGCCCGCTCTTGAACCGGGCGATCCGCCGCGAGGTCGCGTGGTCGCGGCGGCGGCCCGCGGTGTGGGTGACGTCGAGCAGCTGGCCCTCGACGAGCTCGACCGCCATGAGCCGCCAGGCGGCCCGCACCGTCGCGGCCGTGGGGGCGACGAGCAGGGTGGCCTCGCTCAGTGCCAGGTCGGAGACGAGGGTGGCCACGCTGTCGCCGAAGAGGGCGTCGTCGCCGAGGCCCTGCTCGGCACGGTGGCGCTGCGCCGCCACGACGTGCAGCGTGGGGCGACTGCGCCGCGAGTCGGAGCGGTCCATGACGTCGTCCTGGATCAGCGCGAACAGGTGGAGAAGTTCGAGGGCCGCAGCGATCCGCACGAGGTCGTCGTGGCTGCCGGGTGCCGCGCCGCCGACCACCCAGCCCCAGTGGGCCAGGGTCGGGCGCAGGCGCTTGCCGTGGTTGCGCGAGCGCTCGGCGAGCTCGCCGACCAGGTCGACCCCGAGCGGGCCGGCTGTCGGGGTCGCCTCGTCGGGGGCGTTGTCGGCCGCCGCCTGGTCGAGCGCGCTCGCGAGCTCGAGGAAGGTTGTCTCGAGCAGGGAGTCAGCCCGCGTGAGGGTGGACTCGATGGTGGCCGTGGTGTCCGGCGCGTCGAGCTTCAGTGCGGTCGTCTCGGCACTCATCGACGTGCGCCTCCTGCCTCGCTGGTCTGGTCGGACGGGATGTGTCCCGGGGCGGCTGACCGCTGTGCGCAAAGCCTAGACAACGGCCCCGGAGTGGTCCACAACCTTAGACAAAGTATTGTCAAGTGAGACATGGTTCGGGTGTGCTCAGCCTAGGGTTGCGGTCGTGGATGCGGATGTCGTGGTCGTGGGTGCCGGGCTGGCTGGGCTGAGGTGTGCGCACGTGCTCGCGCAGGCCGGTCGGGCCGTGGTCATGCTGGAGACGGCGCATGCCGTGGGTGGGCGCCAACGCACCGACGAGGTCGACGGCTTCCTCCTCGACCGCGGCTTCCAGGTGCTCAATCCCGCCTATCCCGCCGTGCAGCGCTGGGTCGACCTCGAGGCCCTCGTCCTGCGCCCCTTCGGGGCCGGTCTGCAGGTGCGACGTGAGCGTGGCCTCGTCGAACTCACCCACCCGTTGCGGGCGCCCGGTGGTCTCGCCGCCACGCTGCGTAGCGGCCTGCTCTCCCCGCGCGCCGTCGCCGCGCTGGCCCGGTGGGCCGGGCCGGCCGTGGTCGCGCCCCGCCGGGTCATCGCCGGGGCCTTGGCCGCCGACCGGTCACTGCGCGAAGGGCTCGACCGCGCCGGGGTGCGCGGTCCGCTGCGCACCGAGGTGATCGAGCCCTTCCTCGCCGGGGTGCTCGCCGAGGACCGGGGCGAGACCTCCGAGGCGTTCGCACGCCTGTTGGTTCGCATGTTCGCGCTCGGCGTGCCGGGGGTGCCCGCGAACGGCATCCGGGCCCTGCCGGAACAGCTCGCCGGGCGAGCGCGCGCGGCGGGCGTGGACGTACGACTCGGCGAACGCGTCACCTCGCTCAGCGCGGATGCCGGGCGCACGGTGCTCACGCTCGCCGGCGGTTCACGGGTCAGTGCCCGCGCCGCCGTCGTCGCCGTCGGGCCGGATGCCGTGGCGGGGCTGCTGCCGCTGCCGGCCCCCGCGACCAAGGGGTTGCAGACCTGGTGGTTCGACGCCCCGCAGGCGCCGACGGCATCCACCCTGCTCATGGTCGACGGCCGTCGGCGGGGGCCCATCGTCAATGCCGCGGTGATGAGCAACGCGGCGCCGTCGTACGCCCCGGCCGGACGACACCTCGTCCAGGTGACCTGCCTGCTGGCGCCGGACGGCACCGGCGGCACCGAGGCCGAGGTGCGGCGACAGGCAGGGGAGATGTTCGGTGCCTCGCCCGCCGACTGGGGTCTGCTGCGCCGCGACGACATCCTGCACGCGCTGCCGACCCAGCCCGCACCGCTGCGCACGGTCAGCCGGGCGCGGGTCTCGCCGGGGGTCTACGTCGCTGGCGACCACCGGGACACCGCCTCCATCCAGGGGGCGCTGGTCTCCGGCGACCGGGTCGCCCGCACGGTGCTCGCCGACCTTCAGGGCACGTGAGCGCACCGCCGGTGACGGCCGGTGCGCCGTCCGGGGTCGCCCGGCGCATGGTGCGGGTCGTGTACCCGCACCAGCTCTTCGCGGCCCACCTCGACGCCCCGCCCGGAACGCGTTTCGTGCTCGTCGAGGACGACCTGCTCTTTCGTCACCAGCCGTTCCACGCTCAGAAGCTCGTGCTGCACCGGGCGTCATCTCGCCACTTCGTGGAGCGGTTGCGCGACGCGGGTTTCGACGTCGACGTCCTGGAGACGGATGCCGTGCGGCCCTCGGGCGGGCGTCTCGCCGCCCACCTCGCCGGGCTGCGACCTGATGCGCTCAGCGTCGTCGACCCGGTTGACGACTGGATGCTGCGTGACCTGCGCCGTTCCGTGGCCGACGCCGGGGTGGGCTTCGGGCCGCACGACGTGCTCGAGTCGCCGAACTTCCTCACCACGAGGCCTGAGCTCGTCGACTGGTTCGGGGACCGGCGGGCCCGGATGCAGACCTTCTACCAGTGGCAGCGCCGCCGGCTCGACGTGTTGGTCGAGGATGGCCAGGCCGTCGGTGGGCGGTGGTCGTTCGACACCGAGAACCGCAAGAAGCTGCCCCGAGGCCATGTGGTGCCCAGCTGGACCGGTGCCGAGCGCACCGCGCAGGTCGACGAGGCGATCTCGTGGGTGCAGGGCGAGTTCCCCGCGGCACCTGGCCGCGCGGCATCCTTCGCGTGGCCGGTGACCCACGAGCAGGCCCGGGCGGCCCTGCAGGAGTTCGTCGACGAACGGTTGGCGCAGTTCGGCCCGTACGAGGACGCCGTCTCCACGCAGCACCCGGTGCTCTTCCACGCCGCGATCACCCCGGCGCTGAACTGCGGCCTGCTCGACCCGCGCGAGGTGCTCGACGCGGTGCTCACCGGCGCGGCCGAGCAGGGGGTCGAGCTCGCGTCGCTCGAGGGCTTCGTGCGCCAGCTCATCGGGTGGCGCGAGTACATGCGGGGCACCTACCACCTGTTCGGGCGCCGGATGAGGGTCGCGAACCACCTGGGCCACACCCGGTCCTTGGCGCCGGGCTGGTGGGGCGGCACGACCGGGCTCGACCCCGTGGACCACGCGATCGAGGGGGTGCTCGAGCGCGGCTGGGCGCACCACATCGAGCGGCTCATGGTGCTCGGCAACGCGATGTGCCTGCTGCGCACCGACCCGGTCGAGGTGTACGAGTGGTTCATGGCGATGTTCGTCGACGCCTACGACTGGGTCATGGTGCCCAACGTCCACGCGATGTCGCAGTTCGCGGCCGGGGCGGCGGTCACGACCAAGCCGTACGTCTCGGGCAGCGCCTACCTGAGGCGGATGACCGACCATGGCCCCGGCCCGTGGCGCGAGGACTGGGACGCCCTGTACTGGACCTTCGTCGAGGACCACCGGGAGGTCTTCGAGGGCAACCCGCGCTCGCGGATGGTCACGCGTACGTGGGACGGCATGGATGCCGTGAAGCGGGATTCGCTGACCGATCGCGGTCGCGCGGTCATCGCCAGGTTGTAGTTGACGGCTCGTGACATGCAGTGGGCGCGACATTCCGCGCGCTCTGCATGTCACAACCGGGTGGGCATGCCCCACCGAGGTCCGACCCGTTCGGGCACTGGCGACGTCGGGGTCCCTTCCCTGACACTGGATGGATGACGCGCCGGACGTCACCGACGCCCGTGGAGGTCACGGCTGCCACGGTGATGATCGCCGTGGCCGGCCTCACCGTAACGGCAGGGGTCGTTGCCGAACCCGGACCTCCGGGTGCTTCCCCCTGGGTGCTGGTGTGGGCCCTCGTGACCGCGGTGGTCCTGCTGCTCGCCCACCGTGGCCTCGACCCGGGGTGGGTGGCCTGGCGGCGGTCGACGCTCGGCCTGGTCGGCGTCGCGCTCGCCTACCCGGCCGTGGCCGCCACGCTCGCGCTGGCTGTCGCGAGCGACTCCACCGGTGGTTCGTGGATCCGGCTTCTGGCTGCCCTGGCCACGGTCGGGCACGTGCCGGTGATCGCGGCCCTGTCCCTGCTGCCGCTGCTCGCGGTCCGCTACATCGGCAACGGCCTGCCGCCACGCCTGATTACGGTGGTCCTCGCGCTAGCCACCGTGGATGCCGTGGCGCTCGCCCTGTTGGCCCCACCCATGTGGCCGGCCGGTCTCACGCCCCTCGTGGAGTCCGACACGGCGGTCGCGGTGGGCCTCGTGGTGAACCTCGTCTTCCTTGCCTCCACCCTCGTCGGTCCCGTGGTCGCGACGCGGGCAGCCCGGGATGCCGTGGGCGAAGCGCGACCGCGGCTGGTCCTCGTGGCGCTCGCCGCCCTCAGCGGCCCGGTGCTCGTGCTCGGCTGCGGAGTGCTCGGCGCCCTCGCGGCCGGTCCGATGGGGGCCGAGGCGCCGGCGGTGATGGTCCTGTGTGGCATGTACGCCGCCCTCGCGACGGTGTCGGCAGGGACGTCGCGGGCGCTGCGGAGCCCGCTCGCCCTGCGGACCCGCACCATCTCCTGGACGGCGGTGGTGCTGGTGGCGCTCATCGCGGCCCTCGTCGCAGTCACTGCCGTGGTGTTGGTGGACGCCGATGGCACGCTCGGCAGCGTGCTCGCGGCCCTGCTGGCCGTCGCCGTCATGGTGGGGACCCGCCCCCTCGAGTCGCGGGTGGCCAGGGCGTTGGTCTCGCCTGCTCTGGACCGGTCCTCACTGGACCGTTCCTCACTGGACCCGCCACCGTGGGACCCGCCAGCCTTGGTCCCGCTGGCGCTGGACGGCGCTCTCGACGAGCCCGAGCCCGAGCCCAGCGATGCGATCGACGGGAGGCCGCCGGTCCCGGGCCCATCCGAGTCACAGCCGCTGCCGGTGCTGTCGCCACGGGAGCGCGAGGTGCTCGCCCTGCTCGCCGAGGGACTGTCCAACGCGGGTATCGCGGCCAGACTGGTGCTCTCGGAGCGGACGGTCGACGCGCACCTGCGGTCGGTCTTCAGCAAGCTGGCCCTGCCCGAGTCGCCGCATGACAACCGCCGCGTGCACGCCGTCCTCACGTGGCACGACGCCCATCGGGAGGGGATCCGCGCGAGTTAGGCGGTTTCGCCGATGCCGTGGCGCGGTGCCTTTCCTAGCGTCGAAGGGTCCACCCCCAGCCCGGAGGTTCCCCCGTGACCCGTCGACACCTGATGCTCATCGCGCTCATCTGGCTGCCCTTCCTCATGCTTCCTGCATTCGCCGCCTTCGGCGACACGAGCTATCCGCACATCGCGTTCCACGTCCTGGCCATCCCCATGCTCGTCGGCGCCGCCGTGCTCGTGCGTCGGCTGCTTGCCCAGACCGAGTCCACGGCTCAGCGTCGCATCTGCAAGGCCCTCCTGCTGTTCGTCCCGCTCGCCGTGCTCGGGCACCTCGCCGAGCTCGCGACGGCGCTCGCGCGCTTCGCGGACGACGGCTTCGTCAACCGCGACACGGCCGACGTCTGGGTGTCGGGTCCGCACTTCCACGCGGCGAACGTCACGATCCCGTCGATGATGCTGGCCATGGTCACTGTGCTGGTCCTCGCGGTCACGGTGGCTGTGCAGGGCAGGTCCAGGAAGGAATCCAGCCCGTCTGTCGGCACCCGGTTGTAGCGTCCGCTGAAGGCGGGCCCGAGCGGGTCCGATCCAGTTCGACGTCGAAGGAGCCCGTCATGGCGATTGCCCTGAACCCTTACCTGAACTTCCCCGGAACCACGCGCGAGGCGATGACCTTCTACCAGTCCGTGCTCGGCGGTGAGTTGCAGATCTCCACCTTCGGTGACTTCGGTGCGCAGGGGCCCGAGGCGAACGGGGTCATGCACTCGCACCTCGAGACCGAGGCCGGCATGACCTTCATGGCCTCCGACATGCCCCCGGGCCAGGAGGGCAGCTACGTAGCTGGCAACACCATCACGATGTCGATCAGCGGCGACGACTCCGAGGCCATGCGCCGCTACTGGGACGGGCTCGCCGAAGGCGGCACCGTGCAGATGCCGTTGGAGCGCCAGATGTGGGGTGACGACTACGGCATGCTCGTCGACAAGTTCGGCGTCGCATGGATGGTCAACATCGCCGGGGAGCAGCAGGGCTGAGCCCGTCACGCGGTGGCTGGAAGGGGGTCCTGAGTCAGTCGAGCCCGGCCACGGCGGCCTCGAGCTCCTCGAGCGCCTCACCGGCGCGTACGGCTAGGCGCTGGAGGTGTGGCAGCGCCTCGCGGTCGCCGATGAAGCCGAGGTCGAGCGTGCCCGCGTACGAGTGCGCGGTGATGTTCAACGCCATCGAGTGGCCCGGGATCGACACGGGGTAGGTCGCCTCGAGTCGCGCACCGCGCAGGTAGAGGTGTTCCTTGGGGCCGGGGACGTTCGAGATGCAGACGTTGAGGGTGTGGGGCACCGGGCCGGGCAGACCGCTCATGGCTTTGGCGACCTGAAGCCCGGCGGGGGCGAGCAGCAGCGCGCTGTAGGCCATGACTGCATCGGCGCTCATGCCGCGCATCCGGGCCTTGGCCGCCCGTGACGATGCCGTGATGGCGCTCAGCCGCTCCAGGGGGTCCTCGATGTCGGTCGCCAGCGAGACCAGGGTTGCGCCGACGGCGTTGCCGCCACCCTCGCTCTCCGGGGGACGGACGTTGACGGGGATGAACGCGATGAGCGGACGCTCCGGCAGTGCCTCGAGGTCGTCGAGCCACCGTCGCAGCCCACCGGCGCAGATCGCCATGAGCACGTCGTTGAGGGTGGCCTTGCGGGCCTTGGCGATGGCTCGCAGTCGACCGAGGTCGTACTCCTGGGTCGCGAAGCGCCGCGACCTGCCGGTGCGGGAGTTGAGGATCGAGTCGGGTGCCTGGTAACTCGTCACGGCCTTGGTCGGGGTGCGGCCCCGCCCGACCTGCGTCTCCACGAGCGCCTTCAGCACCGATGGCGTGGTGCGGACCGACGAGGCCAACGAGCGCAGGATGGAGGTGACGTCTCCCACCGGGTCGGCCTGGCGGCGGGCGCCCTCGGGTCGCGATGGCTTGCGGGTGCTGAAGAAGAAGGGGTGCTCGAGGTCGTCAGGGGTGGTGGCCAGCCCGCGCTGGAGGATGCGCATGCCGGTGAAGCCGTCGACGAGCGAATGGTGAATCTTGGTATAGATCGCGAACCGGTTGCCCGACAGGCCCTCGATGACGTGCATCTCCCACGGGGGGCGACGGAAGTCGAGCTGGTTGGAGTGCAGTCGCGACACCAGGACACCGAGTTCGCGCTCGCCGCCGGGGCTCGGCAGGGCCGAGTGGCGGACGTGGTAGTCGATGTCGAACTCGGAGTCCTCGACCCAGCGGTGCACGGGTTGGCGCATCAGGGTGCGGGTCTGCAGGCGGTAGAACCACGGCGACTCGATGGGGGCGGCCCGCAGGTCGTTCACGAGCTGGCGCAGGAACGTGGTGCGCCGCACGCCCTCTGGGTAGGTGAAGTGCAGCAGCGATGCGACGTGCATCAGGGTCTCGGGGGTCTCCCCCATGAGGAAGATCGCGTCGAGCGGGGTGGCCCACCGAGAGCGTCCCACGACGTCAGACCGCCCGGCCGCGCACGGCCGGCGCGTGACCGGTGTACGGCAGCCATGCCCCCTCGGGCTGGGCCAGTCGGTCGCAGATGACCCGCAGCGTGTGCATCTCGTGACCGTAGCCGAGATGGCTGGCCGTGACCTCGACGTTCTCCGTCAGCGGTGCGGGGTCGGACAGGCAGCACTCCCACGCGACGATGCCGTCGTTGCGCGAGTAGATGCACGTCGTCGGCACGCTCAGCGGCGCGGCGCGGGTGGCCAGGGCCTCGTCGGTGAACATCTTCTCGAGGTTGTGGCGGTTCATCAGCCGGTAGACGCGCCACGCGCGGGTGGATGCCGGGTGGCCGCGGAACGGGCTGCCGAGCGTGATCACCGAGCGGGTGTAGTCCGGCAGGGCCCGGGCCATCTCGCGGGCGTAGATGCCCCCGGCGCTCCAGCCGATGAGGCTGACCCGGCGCTGGTAGCGGTCGTGGATCTCGAGGAGGAGGTCTTCGAGCTCTTCGGCGAGCTCCGGGCTGGCGCCGAGGTTGCGGCCATGCCGCCAGTCGTGGACGTGGTACCCCAGTCGGCGCAGGTGGCTACGCAGGAAGGCCGTGGACTCGGGCCCGGCGAGAAAGCCGGGGAGCACGATGACGGGGTGCCCGTCCCCGCGGGGCCACTCGTGCAGGTCTCTCGTGCGCACCGCCGCACTCGCCAGCTCGAGGGCCGTGCGCCACTCGCGCCGGGCCTGCCAGGCGCTCGGCATGGGGGCACCCTCGGCGGTCGGGACGAACTGGCCCCCCGCAGCCGCCTGCGAGTCTTGCGCGTCCGGGCCCGGGACCGCGGGGAGTTCGTGCTGCTGGGTCACGGCGACGCTCCAATCAGTCCGGGCGTCGCGACAGCCGTGGCCAGGTTCGCGACGCTGCGAGGTGGCAGAACCGCAGTGTGACAGATGGGGCGGTTGTGCGCTCGGGGTTGTGAGCGAGCAGCCACCCGGCTCAGGGTGCACCCTGAGCCACCCCTGAGGCGGCGGCCCGCGGGAACACCGGTCACGCGCCCAGTAGTTGGAGCAGATGGACCGTGGTGTTCGACGCCCGGCCGATCCCGCACGAAAGGGGACCCCCATGACCACCACCGACCAACTGCGCACCGTGTTGCGCGACCTCGAGGCCAAGGCCAAGGAGATGGAGCTCGACAAGAAGCTCACGACCTTCGCCGACCAGGCCGACCAGTTCCTTCGCGTGGCTGCGACCCGCGTTGGCGACTACGCCGCCGAGAACCGCGAGCGCGTCGAGGCCACCCTCGACAAGGCCGGTGCCAAGGTCGACGAGAAGACCGACGGCAAGTACCGCGACTCCTTCGCCAAGGTCCGTGCGGGTGTGCTCACCGGTGTCGACTGGGTCGCCGAGCAGCGCGAGGGCACCGGCATGCCGAGCACGTCCGGGGCCACGAGCGCCCCTGGCACCACGGATGCCGCGGCCACCGCGGACGGCGACGTCACCACCGATGGTGGGCCGGCGGCATCCGATGCCTCGCCCGCCGCCGTGTGGAGCGACGTCACCGACGCCGCCCCGCAGGACAGCCTGATCCAGGACAGCGTGATCCAGGACGACGTGGGTCGCGACGACCCGACCTCCGAGGGCCCGATCGACCCCCGCTGACCACAGCTCCACCGACTTCTTGCGCTCCAGCCACCCCGTACGGGTGGCTGGAGCGCAATGTGTCGCGGGCAGGGGGGAACGCGGCGCGCGAGGCATACCGTGGGGTGATGACGAAGACCCGCACCGAGCGCGACACCATGGGGCCCGTTCAGGTGCCCGCTGACCGCTACTGGGGTGCACAGACACAGCGCAGCCTCGAGCACTTCGACATCGGGCGCGACACCTTCGTGTGGGGGCGGCCCGTGGTGCGAGGGCTGGGGCTGCTCAAGAAGTGCGCTGCGCTGACCAACGCCGAGCTGGGCCTGCTCGGCGCCGACGTCGCCGAGGCCGTGGTGCAGGCCGCCGACGAGGTGGCCGGCGGCGACCTCGACGACCACTTCCCACTCGTCGTGTTCCAGACGGGGTCGGGAACCCAGAGCAACATGAACGCCAACGAGGTCATCGCCAACCGGGCCATCGAGCTCCTGGGCGGTGACCTCGGGTCGAAGACGCCCGTGCACCCCAACGACGACGTCAACCGCAGCCAGTCGAGCAACGACACCTTCCCGACCGCCGTGCACGTCGCCGTGGTGCTCGAGCTCGCCGAGCGTCTGCACCCGGCGGTCGACGAGTTGTGCGCGGCCCTCGACGCGAAGGCCGACGAGCTGGGCGACGTCGTCAAGGTGGGGCGCACCCACCTCCAGGACGCCACACCGGTGACCCTGCGCCAGGAGATCGGCGCGTGGGCGGCACAGGTGCGCGACGCGCAGGGCGACGTGAGGTATGCCGGGGAGCGGGTTCTCGCCCTCGCCATCGGCGGGACCGCGGTGGGCACCGGGCTGAATGCCCCGGCGGAGTTCGGTCCGCTCGTCGCCCGACACCTCAGCGAGCTGACCGGGCAGCCCTTCCACCAGGCCGAGAACCTCTTCGTGCAGCTCGCGTCGCACGACGGACTCGTCGCCGTGTCGTCGTCGCTACGCACCCTCGCGGGGGCGCTGATGAAGCTCGCGAACGACGTGCGGTGGCTGGCGTCCGGGCCGAGGACAGGTATCGGTGAACTCGTGATCCCCGAGAACGAGCCCGGTTCGTCGATCATGCCGGGCAAGGTCAACCCGACCCAGTCCGAGGCGATGACGATGGTGGTCACCCGGGTCTTCGGCAACGATGCGACAGTGGGGTTCGCCGGCACGCAGGGCAACTTCCAGCTCAACGTGTTCACCCCCGTCATGGCGCACGCGGTGCTGGAGTCGATTCGGCTGCTGGCCGACGCGTGCCGCTCGTTCACGACGCACTGCGTCGTGGGGCTCTCGGCCGACCGTGACCGGATCGCGGCCCACCTCGAGGCCGACCTCATGCTCGTCACGGCACTCGCGCCACACGTCGGCTACGACACCGCGGCGGCCATCGCCAAGCAGGCGCACCGTGACGGCTCGACGCTGCGGGATGCCGCGTTGGCGTCGGGTGCGGTCACTGCCGAGGACTACGACCGCTGGGTCGACCCGGAGGCCATGACCCGACCCGGCTAATGGTTGTGTGTGAGAACCGTCCACGTGCCGCCGGTTTTCACACGCACCCCGTGGCTGCGGTCGGGTCAGTGGGTCGGATGCCGGTAGGCCGAGATGCTGCCGCTGTCGGGGGCGAACCCCACGCTGCGGTACACGCGGCCTGCCGCGTTCGTCTCCTCGGTGACGATCACCCACTGGGTGCCGTCCCGTGCGGCCGCACACTGCGCGTGCCCCTGCTCGACCAGGTTTCGCCGGGACTGGGTGCGACGCTGCGCGAACTGCGCGAACCCGTCAGCGTCATGTTCCCGGGTCCGGGTGTTCTCGGCGACCGCGCGGGCCAGGCTGGCCTGCCAGTCGGGCTCGGCGAGCGGGCGCACCGAGTAGCCCTCGGGACAAGGGGTCTGCCGGGGCAGGGTCGTGGTGGTGAGGACGTCGTCGAGCTCGAGGGCCAAGCCGTGCGACGTCCACGCCTCCACGGCATCCGGCATGCGCGTGAGCCCGATCGCCACCCAGCCGGCCTCGGGGAAGGCGCTGGTGAAGACCGCCACCCAGCGGTCGGCATCGTCCACGGCATCCGGGTCGGTGACGAAGACGCAGTTGCCCCAGTGGAAGCCGGGGTTGTGGGGCGAGCGGACGACGAGGTGGTCAGCGTGCTGCTCGATCGTCGAACCGCTGAGCTCGAGGATGGCCAGGTCGGTGGCCCACCCCGGTGGGAAGCTGCTCATGGCGCGACGGTAGCCGAGGTCGGCGGCCGGTGGCTGAGGCGAAGGCGAAGCCCAGCTCCGCGACGAATGTGGGTGAAATTCGTCGTCCAGCCGACGGTTTTCACCCACATTCGGGAGGAGTGCCTGCGGCCCGGTCGTCAGGCGCTGCGGCCCGTGGCCGACGCGAAGCCCAGCCAGGTGTGGCGGTTCCCCGCCCAGCACCAGCCCACCTTCGGGGCTCCCTTGCGCTCCTTGCCGTCGCGCCCGGTGCCGCCACTGATCCACAGGGCCGGGGTGCGGGTGTCCAAGCCCTTCGCCGTGCGCTTGCGGGTGCCGATGGTCATGAAGCAGCTGCCCGGCAGGAGGTGCTCGGGTTCCTGAAGGAGCCAGCTGATGCCCTCGTTGAGCGTCAGCGGGGTGCGGCCGCGGGCGGTGATCTCCGACAGGGCCTCGTTCGGGCTCCAGTTGCGCAGGTCGTCGCCCCGGTCGATGTCGTGCAGCAGGTAGAGCGGGGCGTCCGGCACGGCGAGGCCTTCGACGTCGGTGAACTGCTCGAGGTCGGTCAGGTCCTCGACGACGAAGCCCTCCTTGCCCGTGCGGCTCAGCAGGGGCGCGAGCTGGCGCGGGCTCGCCAGGGAGGGGTGGATCGCCAGGGTGGTGTTCGGCGTGTGCGGGAGTGCGCTGGCGTGGCGGGCCAAGGTTGCATCGCTGACCGCGGTGAGGTCCGCCAGTCCGAGGTCGAGCAGTCGCTGCAGGTGTTGGGATGCCGTCATGCCGCTCCTTTGTCGTACGTTGTACGGTTAGCCGAACGATACGCCAACGCCGTCCACTGTGAGGATGTTCCCGTGCCCGCTGCATCCCCCCGCGCCACCGACCCGGGTCGGCTCATCGACCTCATGTGGAACCCCTCGACCGTGGTCGGGCGCAGCGGTGCGACCGTTGCCGGGATCGTCGAGGCAGCGCTGACCACCGCCGACTCCGACGGCCTCGACGCGGTGACGATGCGAGCGGTCGCCGACCGGGTCGGCATCGGTGCCATGACGCTGTACGGCTACGTCCCGGGTAAGGCCGAGCTCGTCGAGCTGATGCTGGATGCCGTGGTGGGCCGGACCTACGAGGGTCACCCGGCGCCGGGCGACGTCACCCCGTGGCCGGACGCGGTGCGCTACATCGCACAGCGTTCCTGGGACCACCTGCTCGAACACCCGTGGCTCGTCGAGGCACCGCAGGGTCGGCCGATCCTCGGCCCCGGTGTCTGCCGCACCTACGAGGCCGAGCTGCGACCACTGGACGGCATCGGCCTCACCGACCTCGAGATGGACCTCACCGTCTCGGCTGTGCGGGCCGCCGTGACGAATGCGGTGCAGTGGCAGAACGGGCTCGCCGCGGCCCGCAGGCGGACGCACCTCTCCGACGACCAGTGGTGGGCGCTGCACGGCCCGCGACTGGCCGGTGCCATGGCGGGGGAGGAGCTTCCCGTGTCGAGCAGGGTCGGGCAGAGCGTCGCGAATGCCGGTGACCCCGAAGCCACGTGGCACTTCACGATCGAGGCGTTGATCGAGTCACTGAGCGCGCGACTCGCCTCGCGGCCACCGGCGGGCCGCACGAAATCGGGGTCCTGACCCGATTTCGTGTGATCAGTTCGCCCGGCGGCTGAGCGCCGCCGGCCCTCAGCGGGCGAGGAGCTCGCGCAGGTCGTCTGCGGTCAGTGAGGCCGACAGGGCCCCGCCCTCGTCGACGACCCGGGCGAACAGGTCGCGCTTGCGCTCTTGCAGGGCCACGACCTTCTCCTCGATCGTGTCGCGCGAGACCATCCGGTAGACGTTGACCGGTCGGGTCTGGCCGATGCGGTGGGTGCGGTCGATCGCCTGGGCCTCGGCGGCCGGGTTCCACCAGGGGTCGAGCACGAAGACGTAGTCGGCCTCGGTGAGGGTCAGCCCGAACCCGCCCGCCTTCAGGGAGATGAGGAACACCGGCGCCGTGCCCTCGCGGAACGCGGCGATCCGCTCGGCTCGGTTGCGGGTCGAGCCGTCGAGGTACTCGTAGGCGATGCCCTCGGCCTCCAACCGAGCCCTGACGATCGACAGGAACCCGGTGAACTGCGAGAACACCAGCGCGCGGTGGCCCTCCTGCGAGAGCTCGGTGAGCTGCTCGACCAGGGCGTCGACCTTCGCCGAGGCGGCCAGGCCGGCATACGACTCGTCGACGAGGGAGGGATCGAGAGACATCTGCCGCAGCACGGTGAGGGCCCGCAGGATGGCGATGCGGTTGCCGTTGAGGTCATCGATGAGCCCGAGGAGGCGCTGGCGCTCGCGCTGCAGGTGCCGGTCGTAGACGGCCCGGTGCCGCGGGTGCAGGTCGACGGTGAGCACCTGCTCCATCTTCGGCGGCAGCTCGGTGGCGACGGCCTCCTTGGTGCGGCGCAGCATGAGCGGTCGGATGCGCCGGCGCAGGGCCGCGAGGCGCTCGGCGTCCCCGGCGTTCTCGATCGGCTTGGCCCACTGGTCCTTGAACAGGGCCGGGCGCGGGTGCAGCCCGGGGGCCACGATGGACAACAGCGACCACAGGTCCATCAACGAGTTCTCGAGGGGCGTTCCGGTGATGGCGAACTTGGCCCGCGCGCTCAGCCGACGCACCGCCTGGTAGGTCTTGGCCTGGTGGTTCTTGACGAACTGGGCCTCGTCGAGCACCACCGCGGCCCAGGGCCGCGAACGGAAGACCTCCTCGTCGATGCGTGCCACGGCATACGACGTGATGACGACGTGGGCACCGTAGACCGTTTCGTCCAGGCCCTGCTTGGCCTTGGCCCGGGTGCGGTCGATGACCACCGTGCGCAGACCCGGCGCGAACCGGGCCGCCTCGCTCTGCCACGTCGACAGCACCGAGGTGGGGGCCACGACGAGTACCGGGTCGTCGAGCTCACCGCGTTCGTGGGCACGCAGCACCATGGCGAGCATCTGCACCGTCTTGCCCAGGCCCATGTCGTCGGCGAGCACTCCGCCCAGGCCGGTGTCCCACAGCAGCGAGAGCCACCGGAACCCCTCCACCTGGTAGGGCCGCAGCGTGGCATCCAGCCCGTCGGGGACCTCGGCCGGCTCGACGCTGTCGAGGTCGAGCAGGGCGCCGACGGCCTGCGACCACCGGGTGCTCTGCTGCTCGACGACGCCGAGTGCCGCGAACTCCTCCCACAGCCCGGCGTGCACGACTGACAGCCGCAGCGGGTCGGTGGGCTTGTCCTGAAGTGAGCGGGCCTCCTCGACCAGCAGGCGCAACGTCTCGAGCTCGGGACGGTCGAGCGAGAACCACGTGCCACTGTCGAGGATGAGGTGCTCGTGCCCGCGGGCCAGGGCCTCGATGAGCGGTGCCAGCGGGACCTCCTCACCCGCCACGGTCACCGAGATGCCGAGGTCGAACCAGTCGGTCGACCCCCCGTCTCCGGTGTCCGAGGTCGACACCTGGATCAAGGGGGCGTCGACGGCCTCGCTGTACTGGGCGGGCTCACCGGCGACCGTCACCTCGAGGTCGGGCACCTCCTCGAGCGCCGGGAGGAGGTCGGCGAAGGCCACGGTCGAGAACCCGTGCAGCCGGACTTGCGGGATCAGCCGCTTCGCCCGGGCCACCACGTGCCAGAGCGGGGTGAAGGCCGCGACGGCGTCGACCCCCAGCAACGCCTCGACCAGCGCCCGCTCGGCGCTGCGATCGCGCATCGGGTCTGGTTCGTCGGAGTCCAGCGGAACCAGGACCCCGCCGTCGACGGAGCCGTAGCGCAGCCCCCACTCCAGCAACGCGCGGTGGCCGGGCTCGAAGGTGACGTGCAGCGCCAGTCGCGGCGCGACGGCATCCGGGATCTCGAGGTCGGGCGAGAGGCTGTGCACCCGGGCGAGGCGTCGCAGCGCGGGCAGGTGGGTCACCGTGAAGCGAGCCCAGTCGGCGTCCGGGACGTCGATGACCCCGAGGTCGAGGAGTCGCTGTCGGGCGCTGTCGAGCGGTTCGGCGAGGCTGCCGAGGACGAGGGTGTCGTCGTCGCGCAACCAGAACCCGGTCGCGGGCTGGCCGACCAGGTGGGTGCCACCGCTGGCGACCGGCAGGTCGAGCCGGGGATGAAGGGCGGCGCCGTCGTCGGTGCGGGTCACCTCGACGACGAGCTCGGCCGGAGCCGCCGCGAAGGCGACATGCCCCTTCTCGGCCGAGTCGGTGAGCAGCCGGACGCCGGCCCGGTCGGCGGCCCGCAGCAGCGAGACCCACCCGGGGCCGAGGTGGTCGAGCAGGATCGCGTCGGGCATGCGCCCGTACCCGAAGGCCCGCACCGAGCGGCGGTGGGCGTCGGCGATGGCGGTCAGCGCGTCACGGTGCTCGTCGGCGAAGAACGCCCGGCCGTAGCCGTAGTAGCCGCCAGCGAACGACTCCCACGACACCCCGGTGCGGATCCAGCCGCCGCGGGCGCCCGGCACCACCGGCCGCAGCCGCAGCTGGTCACGCCCGGCGACACCGCGCTGGGAGACGGGCAGCGGTTCGACGAGGATGCCCAGCGGGGTGTGGTCGGGCCCGGTGTCACCGGGTTCGAGGATGCCGCCGAGCGCTCGCTCCCACTGTGGCGTGGGGGTAGCCGGCTCGGGGTCGTCGGGCGCCCCGACATGGGCGTAGGTCTCGCGGACCTCGACCGCCACGGCCACGCAGTGCTTGCAGTCGCCGGCCATCGGGCACGAGCAGTGGCTGGCCCAGCGACGCAGCTGGTGCGGCCCTGCCTCCGGCCCCGTCAGCGGCGTCAGCGTGATGCTCGTCGTGTAGGCGGCACCCCGGCTGCCCCCGACCCACCCGGTGGCCTGCAGCCCGTCGTCGCTCAGCTCGACGTCGACGACGGCACCCTGGTGGGCGTACGCCAGACCCCGCGCCACCGTGACGGTGCCGCAGAGCGCGTCGAGGTCGCGGTTGGTGAGGTCGGCGATGCGAGCGACCCGCAGGACTCGAGCCACCGGCCACCTCCCACACGATTCATCCCGGGCGACTGGTCCCGGCTCCTGACCGCCCCACCGTATGTGTTCCGGCTGACACCCGAGGACCTTCATCCACAGGCGGTCGGCCGGGAAGGTCAAGCGGGCAGGTTCAGGGTGAAGGTGGACCCGCGGCCAACCTCGGACACGACCGACACGGACCCGCCGTGGGCCCGGGCGATCGCGTCGACGATCGCCAGCCCCAGCCCGCTGCCACCACGTGAGGACGATCGCCCGGCCTCGACCCGGTGGAAGCGCCCGAGCACGTGCGGCACGTGCTCGGGCGGGATGCCGGGCCCCGCGTCCGCGACGTCGACCCGCACCGCGCCCGGCACCGGCACGACGCGCAGCCACACCGCAGTCCCCGCGGGCGTGTGGCGCACGGCGTTCGAGGTGAGGCCGACGAGCCCCTGGGTCAGCCGGTCGCGGTCTCCGCTGACGATCAGCGACTGCGGGGCCTGCACGGTGACGACCCGGTCGGGTGCCACCATGCGCAGGTCGGCCGCCACGTCGCGGACGAGCACCCCCAGGTCGACGGGCTCGCGAGCCAGACCTCCCAGGGCCTCCAGGTCGTCGAGCCGGGCCAGGTCGAGCAGCCCGTCGACGAGCCGACGCATGCGGGCGGCCTCCTCCCCGATACGACGCATCGCGTCGGCCACCTCGGGGGAGGCCACCTCGGGGGAGGTCACCCCCTCAACGGGCGCCACGGCATCCGGCGTGGCTGTGGTGCCCGCTCGGCCGGTGTGCAGCGCTGCGTACCCCTGCAGCGTGGTGAGCGGGGTGCGCAGCTCGTGGGACGCGTCGGCGATGAAGCGGCGCATCCGTTCCTGAGTGGCGGCGTTGCTGTCGATCATCGCGTTGAGGGCGTCGCCGAGCCGCGCGGCCTCAGTGCCGGGCGGCCCCGGCGGCACCCGGCGCGCGGTGTCGCCAGCCCGGATCGCGTCGGCGGCCTCGGTCATCGCGGCGATGGGCCGAAGCCCGAGGCGGTCGACCCACGACAGCAGCATCGCGACGACTCCCGCCACGGCGAGCCCGACGAGGCCGAGCGTGAGCGCGAGGCGACGGGTCGCGGCATCCGCGGCGGTGGTCGGCACGGCGAGCACCGCCTGGGCGCGCCCGTTGGGCAGGGGGGCCGTCACCACGCGAACGCGCGAGGCCTCGCCGGATGCCGTGGGGCGCGCCTGTGGGTCCGTGACCCTCTCGCCGGGGACCAGTGCGGGGACGAGGCCCGGGTCGCTCGTTGGGGCGAGGATCGTCGTGAGGGTGCCGTCGGACGCAATCCGCCCGACGTAGATGTCCGAGAGCCCGGCGGCTGGTGCGCCCGCATCCGCCCGGGCCGACGCGAGCAGGATCGCTCGCGGGCTCTGGGCCAGGGCGGCGAGCTGGGCGTCGAGGCGGCCGACGAGGAAGGCCCGTTGCACGAGCAGTACACCGAGGCCGGCGACGACGAGCACCATGGTCAGGGCGCTGACCGCGATGACGAGCCGGCGGCGCAGCGTCATCACGGCTCGCGGATCGTGTAGCCGACGCCGCGCACGGTGTGGATGAGTCTCGGGGTGGTGGCATCGACCTTCTTGCGCAGCGTCGAGATGAACGACTCGATGATCGCGCTCTCGCCGGCGAAGTCGTACTGCCAGACGTGGTCGAGGATCTGCGCCCTGGTGACGACGCGCCCGGCGTTGACGAGCAGGCAGCGCAGGAGGGTGAACTCCGTGGCGGTGAGGTGCACCTCGGCGCCGCCACGCCAGACGCGGTGCTGGTCCTCGTCGAGCACCAGGTCGTGCACCTGGTGACGGCCGGGCGCGACCGGGGTGGTTCCTCGGCGGCGCAGGGCCAGGCGCACGCGGGCGACGAGCTCTTCGAGGGCGAACGGCTTGACGATGTAGTCGTCACCGCCGGCGGTCAGGCCGCGCACCCGGTCGGCGGTGTCGGTGCGCGCGGTGAGGAAGAGCACTGGTGCCGTCACACCCTTGGCCCGCAGGCGGCGCAGCACCTCGAAGCCGTCGAGGTCGGGGAGCATGACGTCGAGCACGACGAGGTCGGGGGATGCCGGGGTGCAGGCCGCCAGCGCCTCCTCGCCGGTTGCTGCGGTCGCCACCTCGAGCCCGGCGAGCCGCAGGGCCGAGGCCACGAGGTAGGCGATGTTCTCCTCGTCGTCGACGACGAGCACCCGAGGCGTCATGGGCCCCACGCTCCCACCTCGGACGGGTCGCAGTCTGGAGGATTGCTCGAGACTTCCTGTGGATCGCTGCGCGTGCGGTCCCGGGCACGCGTCACCTCCCGGAACGTGGGTGAAGATCGTCGGCAGGGAGCCACTCTTCACCCACATTCGACGGGGGGCGACGGCGGGTCCTCAGATGATCGCGAGGTTTCCTTGCAGCTTCGCGCAGTCTTCGGGACGACCGTCGTGACCTGTCACCAGCCCGGGTCGGCTCGTTGGACCCCATCGACAAGGAGCACCTCATGTCCGCACTGCGCACCACTCTCGTCGCCGTCGGCCTCGGCGCCGCGGGCCTGACGACCACGGCCCTCGTCGTCACGAGCGCGACTGCCGCCCCGGCTCCGGTCGCCGCGGTCGAACAGCTCGCGGCGGCCAACTCGGGGACCGCCGCAGACGCGGCATCCGCAGGCACGGCATCCGCAGACGCGGCCCGCACGAAGGCTCGTGGATGGTGGGTCGGTCTCACCGATGACCAGCGCACCTGCCTCCAAGATGAGGACATCACCCGCCCGGTCGGCCGCCTCGCCGACGCCGAGCGCACGGCCTTGCGCGCGAAGGTCGAGGCCGCCGCGAAGACGTGCGACGTCACGCTGCCCTTCGCCGGGCCCCGGGCGTTCTGGGACGGCCTCAGCACCGAGCAGCGCGACTGCATCAAGGATGCCGGCGTCAACCGCCCGTGGGGACCGCTCACCAAGGAGCAGCGTCAGGCCGTGCGCGCCGACCTCAGGGCGGCCGCTGAGAAGTGCGGGGTCGCCCTGCCGGCACGCTCAGCCGGTCGAGAGTAGGCGAATCGCCGTGGGCGGGTCCAGCGCAGCGGCGAGGTGCCTACCCGCGACCGGTGGACGTGGTCCCCGAACGCGCGGCCAACGCCGCGCTCCGTTCGCGGATGACGTCGTCACATGCGTCGAGGAAGCGAGCCATGCTGGCGCCGGGGGTGGTGTCACCGAAGTACCGCCGCACCAGGGCCGCGTGGCTCTCGTCAGGCTGCGTGACCGCGGCGTCCACGACGGATGCCGCGCGGGCGGCATCCGCGGCCGTGAACAGGTCCAGCTCGCGCACCAACCCGGACTCGGGGAGCTGCGCGCGCGGCTCCGCGGGCTGGGTGACGAGCAACGGTTTGGCCGTGGCCAGCCAGTCGTAGGCCACGGCGGAGATGTCCATGACCGCGACGTCCGACACCGAGAGCTGCCAGCCGAACCCGCCGCTGGTGTCGACGACGTGACCGGCGCTGGCGTCGGCCTTGTTGGCGGCCGCGATCAGCCGAACGATCTCGTCGTGTGCCGCCTTCGTCGAGCGGAGCACGATGCCCGTGCGCGGGTGCGGCCGGTAGATCACCCGGTGTCGGCCGGTGGCGAGCAGGGAGCGAACGAGGGCCGGCCCGTGGCTCTCGACCGACGAGTACCGCATGGAGGCCCGGTCGCCCTCCCAGGTGGGGGCGAACAGCACGACGGTGCGGCCGTCGCGTGGCAGCGGCGGGGCCGGGTAGTCGACGTCGACCTGCGGCCGCCCGACCTCGATGAGGTGTGACTCCTCGAATCCGATGAGCTTGCGCAGGATTCGTTCGCGAGCAGCCGTGCCGGCGATGAACACTCGGTCGTAGGCCTTCAACTGGTTGCTCGACATGTAGTCCTTGTCGGACTCGCCGTGGCAGATGAACAGGTGCGCAGGGTCGGCGAAGCGCATCGCCGAGAAGTTGGCCTGGTTCTGGTTGACGTACAGCACGGCTCGCACCGGCTGCCGGCCCAGGAACGCCTCGACGTCGTCGATGGTCGGGGCGTGGTGGACCGGCACCGGGCTGGCATCGAGCAGGGCGCGGGTGGACTCCCAGTTGCGGGTGAGGACCGTGACGGGGTGCTGCTCGTGCAGTCGTCGCAGCGGTTCGAACCACTGGTCGATCTGGTACAGGTTCTCGGGGCCATCGGTGAAGTAGACGGCCACCTCCACCGTCCCGTCGGGGATCGGAGGTCGCCGTCCGAGTGCAGCCCTCACGTCGCGGCGAGCACGAACAGCCCGTGCACCCCGGGTCAGGAGGTCGTGGACCTTCCTGACGTCGTCCGCAAAGCCCATCAGGCCGTGAACCGGTCGGCCACCTCAAGGGCCCGGTCGAGGATGTCGAGCCCCTCGGTCATCTCCTCCGCGGTGGTGGTGCACGGCGGCACGACGTGGGTGCGGTTGAAGTGCACGAACGGCCACAGACCCTCGGCCTTGCACGCGGCGGCGAACTCGTTCATCGGGCCTGCGGCAGCACCGGAGGCGTTGAACGGCACGAGCGGCTCGCGGGTCTCGGGGTTGCGGACGAGCTCGAGCCCCCAGAAGAAGCCCAACCCGCGCACCTCGCCGACGCTGGGGTGCTTGGCGGCGATCTCGGCCAGGCGGGGAGCCAGCACGGTGTCGCTGACCTTGCGGACGTTCTCGAGGATGCCCTCCTCCTCGAAGATCCGGATCGAGGCCACCGCCGAGGCGCACGCCAGCGGGTGGCCCGAGTAGGTCAGCCCGCCCGGGAAGGCCCGCTGCTCGAACGTCGCCGCGATCGCGGCCGAGATGACGACCCCGCCGAGCGGCACGTAGCCCGAGTTCACACCCTTGGCGAAGCAGATGAGGTCGGGGGTGACCCCCCAGTGGTCGACGGCGAACCACTCGCCGCAGCGCCCGAACCCGGACATGACCTCGTCGGCGATCCACACGATCCCGTGCTCGTCGCAGATCTCGCGGACCCCGGCTAGGTAGCCGTCCGGCGGAATGAGGATGCCGTTGGTCCCGACGATGGTCTCGAGCATGATCGCCGCGATCGTCGACGGACCCTCGACCATGATGACGTCGCGCAGGTGCTGCAGGGCGCGCTCGCACTCCTGCGCCTCGTCGGCGGCGTGGAACTGCGAGCGGTAGGGGTAGGGGCCCCAGAAGTGGACGATCCCCGGCATCCCCGGCTCGTTCGCCCAGCGGCGGGGGTCACCCGTCGCGGTGATCGATCCCGAGGTGGCCCCGTGGTAGCTGCGGTAGGTCGTGAGCACCTTGTGGCGACCGGTGTGCAGGCGCGCCATGCGCATGGCGTTCTCGGTGGCCTCGGCCCCGCCGTTGGTGAAGAACACCTTGTCGAGGTCGCCCGGGGCGCGCTCGGCGATCAGCCTGGCCGCCTCGGAGCGGGACTCGTCGGCGAAGCTCGGGGCGATGGTGCACTGACGGGCCGCGGCCTCCTGGATCGCCGCGACGAGCTTGGGGTGCTGGTAGCCGATGTTGACGTTGACGAGCTGGCTGGAGAAGTCGAGGTACTTCTTGCCGTCGTAGTCCCAGAAGTGGCTGCCCGACGCCCCCGCGATGGGCAGGGGTGCGATGAGCGCCTGCGCCGACCACGAGTGGAAGACGTGGGCGCGGTCGTCACGCGCCACGGCGGCGCCCCGCTCGGCGTCGGCGAGGATCACGGGTTCGGGGAAGGTGCTCATCGGGGGCCTTTCGCTGGGGTCGCGCTGGGTGTCGTGCCGTGGATGCCGTTCGCGCTGCGGTCGCGCTGGGGCGGGACTGCCCGGGTCAGCCCGGCAGGGTGAAGATCGTGCGGTGCCAGGGCTTGTGGGCCACGGCGGTGACGTCGTGCATGACGTGCTTGACGTTGGTGTACTCGTCGAAGGAGTAGGCCGACATGTCCTTGCCGAACCCACTGTGCCGGTACCCGCCGTGCGGCATCTCGCTGATGATCGGGATGTGGTCGTTGATCCACACGCAGCCGGCCTTGATCTCGCGGGTGGCCCGGGCGGTGCGGTACGTGTCGCGCGACCACGCGGACGCGGCCAGCCCGAACGGGGTGTCGTTGGCCAGGCGGATCGCCTCGTCGTCGTCGTCGAACGGCACGACGGCCAGCACCGGCCCGAACACCTCGTCGCGCCAGATCTCGCTGTCGAGCGGCACGTCGGTGATGAGGGTCGGCTCGTAGTAGCAGCCTCGGGCGAGGTCGCCCTCGGGGGTGCGGCCGCCGGTGACGACGGTGGCGTAGCCGCGGGCACGCTCGACCATGCCGGCGACCTTGGCCTGGTGGGCGGCCGAGCTGAGCGGGCCGAGGTCGGTCGCCTCGTCGGCCGTCGGGCCCATCCGCACCGCGGCCATGAGGTCGGCCACACCCCGCACGAACTCGTCGTGCAGCGAGCGGTGGACGATGGCGCGCGTAGCGGCGGTGCAGTCCTGACCGGTGTTGATCAGGGATGCCGCGACGGCACCGTGGATGGCTGCCTCGAGGTCGGCGTCGTCGAACACGACGAACGGGGCCTTGCCGCCGAGCTCGAGGTGCACGCGCTTGCCGGTGGCAGCCGCGGTGGCCATCACCTGACGACCGACGGCCGTCGACCCGGTGAACGAGGTCATGTCGACGTCGGGGTGGCCGACGAGGTGGGCGCCCGCGACCGGCCCCGTGCCGGTGACGACGTTGACGACTCCGGGGGGTGCGCCGGCCTCGGTGAACGCCTCGGCGAACAGCACCGACGTCAGCGGGGTGATCTCGGCGGGCTTGAGGACGATGGTGTTGCCGGCGGCGATCGCGGGCAGGACCTTCCAGGCGGCCATCTGCAGCGGGTAGTTCCACGGGGCGATCGACCCGACGACGCCGATGGGCTCGCGCCGGATCGAGCTCGTGTGGTCACCGGAGTACTCGGCGCTGGCCATGCCGTCGAGGCGACGGGCGGCGGCACCGAAGAACGCGGTGTTGTCGACAGTGCCGGGTACGTCGAACTCGCGGGCGAGGCGGATCGGCTTGCCCGCCTGGCGGCTCTCGAGCTGCGCGAGCTCCTCGGCGCGCTCGTCGAGCAGCTGGGCGGCCTTCAGGAGCACGGTCGAGCGCTCGGCGGGGGTGGCCCGGCTCCACTGCTCGAAGGCCTCGGATGCCGCGGCCACCGCCGCGTCGACGTCGTTATGGCCCGCGAGGGTCACCGTCTCCAGGGTCTCGTTCGTGCTCGGGTCGAGGACGTCGAAGGTCTCGCCACTGGATGCGTCACGCCGTCGGCCGCCGATGTACTGGTGCATGACGCGAGCATACGCACCGGCGCGGACATAGGAAAAGCGAACCCAGAGGCGCGTGGGGCTACGGAATCCGTCGCGAGGTGAGCAACGGCATCCGATCTCGTTCGTGCGATCAGTGCTGGTAGGTGCCGTGGATGATCGCCCGACCGAGGGTCTTGAAGGCGAGGTTGAACGACACGACGGCCGGGCTCGCGTCGGCGTCAACCCCGAGCGTCGGGGCGTTCACCGCGTGGACGACGAAGAAGTAGCGGTGCACCTGGTCGCCCTCCGGCGGGGCGGCGCCCATGAAGCCGTGGCCGCCGCCATCGTGCCGCACGTGGAAGGCGCCGGCCGGGAGCTCGCCCGAGGCCGCACCGGTGGCCAGTTCGGTGACGCCGGCGGGGACGTCCACGAGCACCCAGTGCCAGAAGCCGGACGGGGTTGGGGCGTCGGGGTCGAAGCACGTGATGACATAGCTCTGCGTGCCCTCGGGGGCGCCGCTCCACGACAGCTGCGGGGAGGTGTTGCCGAGGTGGGCGACCTGGTCGTCCTTCAGCGGGGCGCCGTCGGTGACGTCGGTGCTCGTCACCGTGAAGCTGGCGACCCGGGGAAGCAGGTCGTAGGGGTTCGGGGCGACGGGGCGGTCAAGGCTCATCGGGTGCTCCTTCGTCGTCGGGGGTGGCGGGGCGTGCATTGGGGCGCCGGGTGGGGCAGGCACCTTCGACGGTAGCCCTCATGGGGCTGGCAGCCCTGCGGATGTGCGCCCTTGCTCCCGTCGCAGATCCTTCCTCCGGACGTGCGCTCGTACTCCACTGGTGCGTTGCTGCACCGACGCACCAGCGGAGTACGGATCTGCGACGGGAGTAGGGCCCGCCATCCGGAGCAAGGACTCCACTCCGGGCCGCGTTGGCACCGCGCACGGCCCAGAGGTCCGGCGCACGCGAACGGGGCGTCGACCACCGAAGTGGACGACGCCCCGTGGGCAGAACTGGTGAGTCGGCGTCAGCCGTTCACCGCGCGCTTGAGCTGCGCGGCAGCCTTGAAGCCGACCGAGGTCGAGGCGGCGATGGCGATCTCCTCGCCCGTCTGCGGGTTGCGACCGGTGCGAGCAGCGCGCTCACGGGTCTCGAACGCGCCGAAGCCGGCGAGGCGAACGTCCTCGCCCTTGGCCAGGCTCGCGGCGATGGCGTCGAGCGCTGCACCGATGACGGCCTCGGCGGTGGCCGCGGAGACGTCGGTGCTCGCGGCAACGGCCTGGGCGATGTCCTTCTTGGTCATGTCACTCCTTGTTGCGATCTTCACTGCTCACGGTGGTGGGCACTGCGGCGCTGTCGAGGGCCTGGTCGGGCCAGGTGCTTCCCCATGCAGCGTCCCGGGCAGCACGGTAGGCCATTGGCGACCGTTTCGTGATGATCTGCCGCCCTACGGACCCGTCGGCGTGGCAGATCTCGAGCTGCACGAGGCCCTTGCGGGACACGGGATGCCGCAGCACCCGACCCGGCGAGGACACGCCCCGCAGGCCTGCGTCGCGGGTGGCGACGACGTACGAGAACTTCTCGTCCTCGTGCCCCAGCCGCCCGCCCTTGAGCCGGCGGTGCAGCGCCGAGCGGTCGAGTCGCACCGAGAAGTGGCACCAGTCGTCGCGGTCGGCGATGGGGCAGGGGCCGTCCTGCGGGCAGGGGGCGAGCACGTGCCACCCGGTGGTCGTGAGGCGGGTGCGGGCTGCGAGCACGGCGGCGTACCCGCGCGGTGTGCCGGGTTCGATGATGAGGAGCGTCGGGGATGCCGTCGCGGCGGCATCGACGACCGCCTCCTGGAGGGGGCCGGCCAGTTCCCCGAGCAGGTAGCTGACCACGGCCAGATCCGCCTGTGGCAGAACGGTGTCGGCGCGCAGGTGGGTGCGTTGCCAGGTGGCTGCGGCCACGGGTGGCGGGCCGTGGCGGGCGATCCGCCGACCCGTTGCCAGGGCATCGGCTGACCCGTCGACGACTGTTGCGGTGGTGAGGTCCGGGAACGCCTGCGCCACGGCCCAGGTCGCCGCCCCGGTGCCCCCGCCGATGTCGACGACAGAGCCGACGCGCAGGCCGGGCACCAGGTCGGTGGTGTGGCGCACGGCGCGCGTCACCGCGGCGTGCGTGGCCGGCATCCGGTACGCCGCGTAGGCGGCGGCCGTGGTCGTGTCGTGCAGGACCTGGGCCGTCGGCGGGGTACCGCTGCGGTAGGCCTCGATGAGGGATGCCGTGGCGCGCCGCAGGGCGTCGGCCGGAAGCCCGTCGAGCACGGCCTCGAGGGCCGGGGCGAGGCTGGGGGTGAAGGGGCTCGGCACGCGCACATTGTGCCGCCAGCGGGATGATCGCGAGGAGTTGCGGCGTTCTGGCTGAGTACACGGTGTCGCGGAATATACCCGTAGGGGTATGCTGTTGACGTCGCTGGACCCCAGCCGACCATCACTTCAGGAGTGTTCACCATGGCCACCGTCGAGCTCACCGCCGACACCTTCGAGAAGACCATCACGACGAGCGACATCGTGCTCGTCGATTTCTGGGCTTCCTGGTGCGGCCCGTGCCGCCAGTTCGCGCCGACCTACGAGAAGTCGAGCGAGAAGCACGCCGACGTCGTCTTCGGCAAGGTCGACACCGAGGCCGAGCAGGCCCTCGCCGGCGCCGCCCAGATCACCTCGATCCCCACGATCATGGCCTTCCGCGAAGGCGTGCTCGTCTACCGTCAGGCGGGGGCGCTGCCGCCGGCCGGCCTCGAGCAGGTCATCGAGGGCATCAAGGCCTTGGACATGGACGACGTCCGTGCCCAGATGCAGGCCCAGCAGGCCGCGGCCCAGCAGGCGCAGGCCTGACCCAGCAGCCCGACCCCGTTCGATCCGAGAGAAAAGGCCCCGGCATGGAGCTCAACCCCGACGAGATGCAGGCGATCGTCAAGCGCCTCAAGCGTGCCCAGGGCCAGATCGGCGGCATCCTCAAGATGATCGACGACGGCCGCGAGTGCCAGGACATCGTCACCCAGCTGGCGGCGGTCTCCAAGGCCGTGGACCGGGCCGGGTTCGCCGTCATCGCGCTCGGCCTGCGCCAGTGCATCGTCGACCCCGACTCCCACGAGATGGACGTCGACTCCATGGAGAAGCTCTTCCTCTCGCTGGCGTGAGGGCGTCGTCGTGACCGCGAGGCCGGTGAGCACGAGCGCTGCCGACTGGGACCGCCGCTACGGCGGGGCTGATCTCGTGTGGTCGGCCGAGCCGAACGTGTGGGTGCGCGAGCTGTGCGAGGGCCTGCTGCCCGGGTGGGCCCTCGACATCGCTGCCGGCGAGGGGCGCAACGCGCTCTGGCTGGTCGAGCAGGGGTGGGATGCCGTGGCCACCGACTTCTCGGCCGTGGGCGTCGCGCGCATGGGCGAGATCGCCGACCGCCGCCTCGGGGACCGGCGGGGGGCGTTCACCGCCGTCGTGGCCGACGCGACCGGGCCGCAGCCCCGTCCCCCGAGTGGCCTATTGGTCGAATCCGGTGCGGCGGGCCTGGCTGGCGGGCATGCCGGAGGTGACCTAGTGGTCGATTCGGGTACGGGCGGGTTCGGGTTGGTGCTGCTCGTCTACCTGCACCTGCCGCCCGAGCAGTGGCGTGCCGCGCTCGCGGCTGCCGTGGATGCCGCCGCACCCGATGGTGCGGTGCTCGTCGTCGCGCACGCCCTGCGCAACCTCACCGAGGGGGTGGGTGGCCCGCAGGATCCCGGCATCCTGCTCGACCCCGACGCGGTCGTCGACAGTGCCGCCGGCCTTCCCGTCGACGTCGAGCTGGCAGAGCTGCGCGAGCGGGTGGTGCCCGGCGCAGACCGCCCGGCCCTCGACTCGGTGGTGCTGTTCCGCAAGCGCTGACCCAGCCGGGTCGCAGGCTCAGGTCCCTGTGGTGCCGCGAACGCATGAGTTTGCAGCGGACGCAGAAGTTTGATTCGGACGCGGGAGTTCAGAGCGCGACCGGCAATTACCGCGTGCGATCTGAAGTGCTGCGTTCAGGTACGCCTGCTCGTGAGTGCGAGTCGTGCATTCGCTGTGCGCGGGTGCCGGCGATCCACGTGCGGTAGCCGCCGTCGAGGTTGCGTACGTCGCGCCCGTGCTGCGTCAGGATCCGCGCTGCCGTGTGCCCGCGCACCCCGACCGCGCAGTGCACGATGACCGGGCCGTCGGGGATCTCGGCGAGGCGATCACGGAGCTGGTTGACCGGGATGTGCACCGACCCGTCGATGACGCGCCCGCCCGCGCGCTCCGAAGCCTCGCGCACGTCCACGATCGCGGCCCCGGCGGCCACGGCATCCCACACCTCGTGCCACTGGATCGACCGGCTCGTGCCCGTGCGCAGGTTCTCGGCGATGTGCCCGAGCATGTTGACGGGGTCCTTCGCCGACGAGAACGCCGGCGCGTAGGCCAGTTCGAGATCGGCCAGGGCGCTCGCCGGCAGCCGCCCCGCCATGGCGGTCGCGATGACGTCGATGCGCTTGTCGACCCCCGACGCGCCGACCCCCTGGGCGCCGAGGATCTCGTCGGTCACCGGGTCGACGAGGAGCTTCAACGCGATCGTGTCGGCGCCCGGGTAGTACGTCGCGTGGGATGCCGGGTGCGTGTGGATGGCGCGCACCTCTCGACCCGCGGCGCGCAGCCGCTTCTCCGACCAGCCGGTCGACGCGACCTGGAGGCCGAAGACGCCGACGATGGCGGTGCCGAGCACCGGCCGGTTGCGCGCGGCGTGGCCGGCGATGACGTCGGCGGCGCGACGGCCCTGGAGGTTGGCGGTGTTCGCGAGGGGGATGAGCGCTGCGGTGCCGTCGACGGCATCCGTCTTCTCGACCGCGTCACCGACGGCGAGGATGTCGGGGTCGCTCGTGCGCAGCTGGTCGTCGACGAGGATGCCGCCGCGCTCGCCGATCGCGAGCCCCGCCTGCTCGGCGAGGGTGGTCTCGGGACGCACGCCGATGGCGGCGACCACCAGGTCGGCGTACAGGGTGTCGCCGGTGGCCAGGGTGACCTCGTGGGGGCCGATCGCGGCGACCGCCGAGCCCAGCCGGAGGTCGACGCCGTGGGCGCGCATCCGGTCGTGCACCGGCGTCGCCATCTCGGGGTCGATGGGTGCCATGACCTGGTCGGCCGCCTCGACGACCGCCACGTCCAGGCCGAGGTGCACGAGGTTCTCGGCGACCTCGACCCCGATGAACCCGCCACCGATGACCACGGCGGTGCGGGCGCCGGAGGCCGCTGCGACGAGGGCGTCGGTGTCCTCGACGTCGCGCAGCGACAGGGCGCGCTCGATGCCCGGGATCGGGGGTCGCACCGCGCGGGCGCCGGTGGCGAGGACGAGGTGGTCGTAGGGCAGCTCGAGGTCGTCGCCGGTTTCGAGGTTGCGGACGGTGACGACGTGGCGGGCCCGGTGGATGGCGAGCACCTCGTGGTGCACCCGGACGTCGAGGGCGAAGCGGTCGTGCAGCGACTGCGGGGTCTGGAGCAGCAGGTCGGAGCGCTGCTCGATGACGCCGCCCACGTGGTAGGGCAGTCCGCAGTTGGCGTAGGACACGTGGCCGCTGCGTTCGAGCACGGTGATCTCGGCGTTCTCGGACAGGCGGCGCAGGCGGGTCGCCGTGCTCATGCCGCCGGCAACACCCCCGATGACGATGACTCTCATGCTGCTCGACTATACCCCGTGGGGTATGCTGGTCCCACATCACCCCCCAACCTCTAGGAGAACCCGGCATGTGCCGAGCAGTGACCTGCCGCAAGTGCGGCAAGACGACCTGGGCCGGCTGCGGCCAGCACGTCGACAGCGTGATGCGTGGCGTGCCCAGCGGTGACCGGTGCAAGGGCCACGAGGGCGAGCCGAGCACGGGCTTCTTCTCCAAGCTCTTCGGTCGCTGACCTCGCTCCCGACGCCCCGGTGACCTCGCGGGTCAGCGGGGCGTCGCGCTGCCCGTGACGAACCAGCTCCACGGGGTGGCGACCCCGCCGGAGACGAAACCCTCGTAGGTCAACTCGACGTCGTACCCCGCGCCGCGCAGCAGCCCGGCGATGTCCCGGTCGACGTGGCACCCGCCGGCGACCCGCCCCCACAGCGGCTGGATCCGTCGCTGGATGCCCGCCACTCGCCGACTCGGCGCCGCCGAGTGCTCGACGAACCGCAGCTGCCCGCCGGGGCGCAGCACTCGTCGGGCCTCGTGCAGGGCCCGCTCGACCCCGGGCACGGTGCACAGGGTCCACGTCGAGACGACGGTGTCGACGCTGGCGTCGGGCACCGGCAGGTCGGCGCCGTCCAGACCGACGCGAGTGACCGGCATCCCGGATGCCGTGACGCGCGCCTTCGCGCGCGCCCACGCGAGGTCGGCGGGCTCCACGGCGAGGACCCGAGTCACCGTGTCGCCGTAGTAGGGCAGGTTGCGCCCGGAGCCGAAGCCGATCTCGAGGACCTCACCGGTGGCGCCGACGCACACGGTGGTGCGCCACGTGCCCGACGTCGCGTCGGCCAGGGCGACGTCGACCAGGCGCGGAAGAGCCTGCTCGTCCCACCATCGGCGCACGCTCGTCATCAAGCCATTGTGTCGTGGGAGGTCAGCGGGTGGGGTCGATGAGCACGATGCCGCGCGACGGCGTCGAACCCATCGCCACGAGGGCGGCACCGGCCTCCTCGAGCCCCAGCGGCTCACCGGGCGCGATCATCGCGCGCAGGTCCAGGCGCCGGCTGGCGATGTCGTCGAGCAGCGCGGGGTAGTCGGCCGCGGCCATCCCGTGGCTACCGAGCACGTCGAGCTCCCACCCGATGACCCGCTCCATCGGGATGTCGGCGCGACCCGCGGCAGGCGGCAGCAGCCCCACCTGGACGTGCCTGCCCCGGCGCCCCAACGACAGGATGCCGGTGCGGCAGGCCTCGGGGGATCCCAGGGCGTCGACGCTCACGTCGACACCCCCGCCCGCCCAGTGCGTGACGGCGGCGATCACCTTGTCAGGGCCGATCGAGGCGTCGACCACCTCGTCGGCGCCCTGGTCGAGTGCCCGGTCCAGGGATGCCGCGGAGACGTCGACGGCGCACACCCGCGCGCCGCGGCTGCGTGCCACGGCCACCGCGGCCAACCCCACCCCGCCGGCACCGATGACGACGACGCTCTCACCGCCGACCACCCGGGCTCGGTCGGCCACGGCCCGGTAGGCCGTCGCGACGCGGCAGCCCAGGCCGGCCGCCATCGCCGGGTCGAGGCCGTCCGGCAGGGCCACGAGGTTGGTCGTCGCCGCGTGCACGACGACGAGCTCGGCGAACGAGCCGGGGTCGGTGAAACCCGGCTGGCGCTGGTTCGGGCACACCTGGCCGGCACCGGCGGCGCACACCGGGCACTCGCCGCACGCGAAGACGAAGGGTGCGGTGACGGCGCGACCCAGCCACCCGGCATCCACCCCCTCGCCGACGGCCTCGACGACTCCGGCGAACTCGTGGCCCGGGGTGTGGGGGAAGGTCGCGATGTCGCTGTCGTGGCCCATCCAGCCATGCCAGTCGCTGCGGCACAGGCCGCTCGCGGTGACGCGCACGACGGCTCCGCCGGGCGGTGCGACCGGGTCGGGGAGGGTGGTCACCACGGGGGTGGCGCCGAACGCGGAGTAGGTCAGGGCTCGCATGGGGACACGATGCCACCCGTGGCGAGGTCGGCGACCGCGGGGGCGAGGCGCCCACCGTAGGGGTGCTGGGGGGAGACCTTGCGGCGGTGAACGAATTCCTTCACCGCCGCAACGATTCTCTGGGGGACCCCCCGACCGGTGTCAGATCCACCGGACTCTCGGCGGAGTCAGGCCCCGGTGGGGCTTGGCGTCAGGATGCTGTGGCGTGCGCGCGCTCCCACGCGCCGTAGCCGCCGAGGATGTCGGAGACGTCGGCGAAGCCCTTCGAGCGCAGCAGGCTCGCGGCGACGCTGCTGCGCCACCCGCCGGCGCAGTACGCGACGACCGGGCGGCTCGGGTCGAGCTCACCGGAGCGGCGGGCCAGTTCGGCCAGCGGGATGTGGGTCGCCCCGGCCACCCCACCGGACTCGAGCTCGCCGGCGTTGCGGATGTCGACGACCTGCACGTCGTCGCGGGCGAAGGCGGCGTCGGCCTCGGCCACGGAGAGCCGGCTGGCCCGCGTGACGTCGTCCTCGTGGGCCAGGAAATAGGCCTCGGGGTCGGCCACGTAGCCGACGACGTGGTCGAAGCCGATGCGCGCGAACCGGGTCGCGACCTCCTGCTCGACACCCTCGGGGGCGATGACGACGACCTGCTGCTCGGGCGAGAACACCATGCCGACGGTCTCGGCCATCCGACCGTCCGCCGGAACGTTGATGGACCCGCGCAGGTGGGCCGAGGCGAACTCCTGGACGTCGCGGGCATCGTGCACGACCGCACCGGCGGCCAGCGCGGCCTCCACCTGGTCGGCCGTGAGGGCCGGCACCGCGGCGTCGAGGTCACGCACGTCGCGCTCCTGCTTGTTCAGGGTCGCGTTGTAGAGGAAGTAGGCCGGTGCGGCGGGCTGGCCCTCGGTGACGACGGCGACGAACTCCTCCTGCGACATCGGCTGGCAGGCATAGTTGAAGGCGCGCTGCTCACCGATGGTCGACTGGGTCTCGGTCGACAGGTTCTTGCCGCACGCCGAACCGGCGCCGTGGGCCGGGAAGACGCGCACGGCATCCGGCAACCCCATGAGCTTGCGCTGGATCGAGTCGTAGAGCATGACGCCGAGCTCGTCGGCAGTCACCCCGACGGAGGCGAGCAGGTCGGGGCGGCCGACGTCGCCGATGAAGAGGGCATCGCCGGTGAGGACGCCGTAGGCCACCTCGTCGTCGGCGTGCTCGAAGACGAGGACGGAGATCGACTCGGGGGTGTGGCCGGGGGTGGCCATGACCTCGAGGGTGACCTCGCCGAGCGAGATGCGCTCGCCGTCGGCGAGGTGGCGCACGGGGAAGTCGGCGACGGCGGCCTCGCCGTACCCGATCCAGGCGCCGGTCTCACGGGCCAGCTCGAGGTGGCCGGATACGAAGTCGGCGTGGAAGTGGGTGTTGATGACCCCGACGATGGTCAGGCCCTTGGCGCGGGCGTCGTCGAGGTACTCGGCGACGTCGCGGCGCGGGTCGACGACCACGGCCTGGCCGGTGGTCTCGTCGGCGACGAGGTAGGAGGCCTGGGAGAGGCAGTCGAGGTAGTACTGGGTGAAGATCACGCGATCCTCCAGGGAATGGCTATGAAGTGGAGTCTGGTCGATGTGTCAACAGATACCCTAGGGGGTATATTTCCGAGGAGCAAGCCACCCGTTCGTCGAAACCCCTGGAGCCCATCGTGACCCGCTCGTCCCGCCCCACTCGTTCGACCCACGTCCTGCTCGTCCCGACGGTTGCCGCGGCGGCCCTTGCCTTGGGCCTGGCTGGCTGCTCGAGCACGTCGGGGGCAGTTGCGTCGGTGTCGGCCGGGCCGACCGCGTCGTCCGCCCCGGCGAGTGGGTCCGAGCTCGACGCCGCCGGCTTCGCCGCGGCCCTGAAGCTGCCGGGCACGACGATCATCGACGTGCGCACCCCCGAGGAGTTCGCGCAGGGCCACCTGCCCGGGGCGATCAACATCGACATCGCGTCGGCGGACTTCGGTGCGCGCGTGGCTGTCCTCGACCCGAGTGCGCCGTATGCCGTGTACTGCCGTTCGGGCAACCGTTCGGCGACGGCGCTGGCGCAGATGGCTTCCGTGGGGATCACCGGGACGTACCACCTCGGCGGTGGCATCGGTGCGTGGCAGAGCGCCGGCGGCGAGGTCGTCACCGACTGAGCGGGCCGCCCTCCGGCGGCTGAGGCCCCGCGCGGAGCCGTCGGGGCCGGTGCTGGGTCACGGTTGGGACACGACGCCGGCATTTGCTGGACGACACCCACCCCCCTGTGACAACAATGGTGCGTGGTGGATGGGAGCGCTCCCACGGAGCACACGGATGCCGGCCCTCGCGTCGGCTCCGCCCGTCCCGAGCCGTCTGGCACCCGTGCCGGGGCCGTCCGGGAACCCGGCACCGGCACGGGAGCCAGGCGGCCCCCCACCATCGAGGAGGTCGCTCGCCTCGCCGGCGTGGGGCGTGGCACGGCATCCCGGGTGGTCAACGGCTCACCCCAGGTCTCCGCCGCGACGAGGGCTGCCGTCAACCGCGCGGTCGACGAGCTCGGCTACGTGCCCAACCGGGCCGCGCGCTCACTCGTCACGCGGCGCACCGACATCGTCGCCCTGGTCGTCTCCGAGAGCGGCGACCGCATCTTCGGGGAGCCCTACTTCGCGGCGGCCGTACGGGGGATCGGCGAGCGGATCGCGCAGTCGCCCTACCAGCTCGTCCTCACGATGGCGGGCAGCCAGCGTGAACGCGGTCGGGTGGCCGACTACCTCACCGACCAGTACGTCGACGGGGTGCTCCTGCTGTCGCTGCACGGCCCCGAGGACCTGCCCACCATCGTCGAGTCGCGCGGGGTGCCGACGGTCTGCGGGGGCCGCGTGCCCGGCATCCAGCCCGCGTGCGTCGTCGACGTCGACAACCGTTCGGGGGGCTTCTCCGCCGTCGAGCACCTGCTGGCCCGGGGGCGCCGGCGCATCGCGGTGCTCACCGGGCCCCGCGACATGGCGTCGGGCCTGGACCGCCTCGAGGGCGCCCGCGATGCCGTGGCCGCTGCGGGCCTGCCAGCAGACACCCTCATCGTCGAACCGGGCGACTACAGCGAGGCCAGTGGCGAGGTCGCGATGCGCCAGGTGCTCCTCACCGGACCCACCCCGGATGCCGTGTTCGCGGCGTCCGACCTCATGGCGATGGGTGCGCTTCGCGTCCTTCGTGGGGCGGGCCTCAGCGTGCCGGGAGACCTCGCCGTCGTCGGGTTCGACGACTCGCCGGTGTGCCGTCACACCGACCCCGGGCTGACGAGCGTGCACCAGCCCGTCGAGGAGATGGGGCGCGTGATGGCCGACCTGCTGCTCGCCCGGCTGGCGGGGGAGCACCCGCCGGCGCAGACCGTGCTGCCGACCCGGCTCGTCGAGCGCGGCTCGACGTAACTGGGGCTGATCTGGGCGCCCAAAGTGCGGGTGATGACGACCGGGTGCCGGGCTACGCCCGTCGCTCCGGCGCCGCGCCCCAAGTCGGTGACCTCGGAGTTGGACCTGCGCCAAGAGTCACGTTTTGGTAACGGGGCGGTTTCGGCGTGCGGGTGTGGCCGTGGGGCGCCATTGTTTCCCCTCGGGCCCTCGTCCTTGTCGGTTGGGTTGAGGGGTAGTTGTGGAGTCGTCGCGGGGTTATCACTGGTTCTTTGATGGTGCGTCGGCTCGATTGCTGGGGCGGGTGGTCGGGGTTGTTGCGGCGGCGGTGTTGGTGCCGACGATGGCGCAGGCGGCCCCGCCGCAGGTGGAGGTCGTCACTGCCGCGGTGAAGCCGAAGCCGGTGACCTCGGCCGCGGATGCGGTTTCGGCTGCAGTGTCGGCGCGGGCGCAGGGTGCCCGGGTTGAGGTTGAAGAACTGCGGGATGAGTTCTCGACGACGTGGGTGAACCCGGATGGGTCCTTCACGACGCAGGCGCACGCGGGGGTGCAGCGGTTCAAGGACGCCAAGGGTTCCTGGCGCAACGTCGACCTGAACCTGGTCGAACGATCAGACGGGACGGTCGGGGCGAAGTCGCACCCGCTGGGGGTGTCGCTGGCGGACAAGTCCAAGGGCGCCGGCGGCGGCGCGAAGGGCGCCACTGCGACGGACTTGGTGGTGGTGGATGAGAAGCCGGGGAAGGACAAGGCGGCACGTCAGGTCGTGCTCGGGTGGCCTGGGAAGCTTCCGGCGCCGGTGTTGGACGGAACCAGGGCGACCTACACGGATGTGTCCCCGGGACTTGATGTGGTGGTGGAGTCGCGCCGGTCGGGGTTTGAGCAACTCACGGTGATCCGGGACGAGGCCGCGTTGGACGCGCTGGTGGCGGCCGCCGGTGGCGGTGACGTGTCGTGGTCGTTGCCGGTGAAGACGAAGGGGTTGACTGCCCGGGCGGAGAACGACGGCAGTGTGTCGTTCGTCGACGCCAAGGGGGTGGTGGTGTCGCGGTTCGCGACACCAATCGCGTGGGACGGCAAGGTTGATGAGCGGTCGGGGGAGAAGGTCAACGCCTCCCCGGTGGGGGTGTCGGTGGCGCAGAAGGGCAAGGGTCAGGCGGTGTTGACGTTGACCCCGGACCGGGGGTGGTTGCGCGACCCTGCGCGGGTGTTCCCGATCACGGTGGACCCCACCTACGCGACGGGGGCGAACACGTACCCGTTGTTCGATGCGTACGTGCAGCGGGGGAACACCTATGACGCGTCCGCGGAGACGCAGTTGAAGGTGGGGACCAGTGATGGTGGGGGGCCGATCACGGCGCGGTCGTTCTTGAAGTTCGGGTTCACCAACTTCAAGAACCTGTCGATCAAGTCGGCGTCGTTGTCGTTGTACGAGACGCATTCGTACTCGTGCACGGCGAAGCCGTTCTATGTGCATTCGACGTCGGACATCGCGACTCCAACGTCGTTGCGGTGGTCGAACCAGCCGGGTGCTGGGACGCAGTACGGGTCGGCGACGGTGGCGAAGGGGTTCTCGTCGTCGTGCGCGGCGGGGCGGGTGTCGGTGCCGATCACCGGGCTGGTGTCGGCGTGGGCGGGCAACGCGTACTCCACCGGGTGGTTGCGGTTGTCGGCGTCAGAGACGGACAACTACGGGTGGAAGAAGTTCGCGTCGTCGGAGACGTCGACCGATCCGTACATCACGTTCACGTACAACCGCAAGCCGAACGCGGCGGCAGCGCCGGTGATGACGGCGCCGGAGTCGTACCAGTTCACGCATGGGTCGACGTACTGGTTCACGTCGGCGGACCGGCCGACATTCACCTCGACCGCGAGCGACCCGGACGGCAACGGGTACACAGTGACCACGGAGGTGCATTCGTCGACCTCGGGGTCGAACCTGGTGACGTGGTGCACCAGCGGCCGGACCACCAGTCCATACACGTACACCGCGTCGGGGGTACCGGCGTCGTGCACGATCCCGACGTCTCGCTCAGCGTTGGCGAACAACACCTTGTACTACGCCCGGACCGCCGTCAGCGATGACCAAGGTTTGTGGAATGGGACGTGGTCGCCGTGGACGGCGTTCTACACGGCTTTCAACAACCCGCCCGCCCCTGTCATCTCGTGCCCGGCACCGTTCGCTACGGACGGGACGTGGCTGCCCAGCGCGCCGTCGTCACCGACGGTGACGTGCACCATCACCGCTGCGGGTGTGGTGGGAGACTACGGCGCGGCGGGGTACCTCGATGTCAGTGTTGACGGTGCGCCGGTATCGCGGGTGAAGATCCCGGCCAGTACCGATCCGACCGTGGCGAAGACGACGGTAACGGTGAACGTGTCCGCTAAGGGTGCGCACGGCATCACCGCCACCGCGGTATCGCGGGCGCTCAAGACGTCCGCGCCCGTCACGTACGGCCTCGGGTGGGGTGACGCGGCGTCGTTGACGTCACCGGGCACCGGTGCGACCTCCTCCGGCAAGGTCGTCGTGGCGGCGGGTGGCCCACCCCGGGGTGGCGCCACCGCTGTCACGGCGCAGGTGCAGTGGCGTGTCGCCGGCACCACCGCCGGTGGGTGGACGAACGCGGGTAGCGCGGTGCCGGTGACGGCTCCCACGGCGTCGACGTTGGCGGCGTTCACCTCCACGTTCGACCTGCACTCGGCGGTGCGCGAGGAGGGGGCGACCGCGGATGTGCCCAAGCGCACCCCGGTGCGCCTGGATGTCCAGGTGTGTTTCACCTACGCGGGCACGGCGGTGACGCGGTGCACGTGGGAACCGTCACCCGTCACAGTCACCCGGTTGCCGCACGCGTTCGGTGACGGCTACCCGACCACGGATGCCGGGGGGGGGTCAGGTCGCGCAGTACACCGGTGAGGTCGCGATCTCCGGCACGGACGTGTCCGTGCCGGGGTACACCGGCGACATCAGCATCTCCCGATCGCACACCTCCTTCGCCGGTGACGGCACTGTCGCGAACTGGCCGTCGGACTCAGTCACCGGTGTGTTCGGGCCGGGGTTCACCGCGAACCTCGACGGGTCCGATGCCGGACTGGCGGGGCTGACGGTGGTGGACAACACCGGTGTCGACGGCTCGGTCGCGTTCGTCGACGAGGAGGGTGAACCGTTGGTGTTCACCACCGCCGCCGGCACCCGCGCCTACCCCACCGCGGCGACCACGTACGTCCCGGCCACGGACGACACCCTCGAGGCGGGCATCACGATGAAGTGGGCCGGGACCGGCACCGCCGCGGTGATCTCGCTGACGGAGGAGGACGGCACCGTCACGACGTGGAAACCCGTCGCAGCACCCGCGCTGGCGGGCACGGTGTGGAAGCCGGCCACGATCACCGAGCCCGGAACGGTCGGGTCCACGACGTTCGGGCACGACCCCACCTCTGGGCGGGTGACCCGGATCGTGGCACCCGTGCCGGACGGCATGGCCGGCACGTCCTGCCCCACCGCGGGGACACTCGTCAAGGGGTGCCGCGCCCTGGACATCACCTACGCCACCACCACGACCGCGAGCAGTACGACACCCGGCGATTACGCGGGTCGCGTGAAGGCGGTGTCCGCGACGCTGTGGAACCCCACCTTGACGGTGCCGGCGATGGCAACCACCGTGGTCGCGCAGTACACCTACGACACCGCCGGCCGGTTGCGGTCGGTCATCGACCCCCGCACTGGTTTGGGAACGGCGTACACGTGGCACGGCACGTCGACGCGGATCGCGTCAGTGACCCAGACGGGGATGGCCGCCACGAAGCTGACGTACGACGGGGACGGGAAGATCACGCAGGTCTCGCGGGAGAACCCGACAACCGTCGGCGGCGCTGATGTCACGGTCGCCCGGTACGTGTACGACGTCCCCACCTCAGGGGCAGGGCTGCCCACGGTCAACGACACGCACACCGCGTGGCAGCAGGCCAAGGAAGCGGTGACCGGGTACGCCGTGTTCGGGCAGGACTACACCGGCGCCGTCACCGGGTCCGGGGTGGACTGGAGCTACGGAGACCTGTCCTACGTGGACGACCTCGGGTACACCGTGAACACTGCCAGCTTCGGGGCGGGGGCGTGGTTGGTCACCGCGACCGACTACGACGGCGAGGGCAACGTCGTCCGTGTGCTCGACGCGTCCGCGACCGCGACCGCGAGGGACACCCCCGGGTTGTCGGCGGCGCAGGTTGACGCGATGTCCACCCGCACCGTGTACAACACCGAAGTCAAGGACGCGGCCGGGGTGGTGGTGCTCCCGGGCAGCTCGCGGGTCACCGACACCTACGGCCCGACCCGCATGGTCGCCCTGGGTGATGGCACCCAGGCGCAGACCCGCCCGCACACAGCCACCGTGTACGACGTGGGTGCGCCGACGACACTGAACCCGGCCACGCAGCAGCAGTGGTCGCTGCCGACGACGGTCACGACCGGTGCCGCGTCACCCGGTGCGGCGCCGGGCACCCCGGACCTCGAGGTCATCTCCACCGTCGTCAACGGGTACGCCAAGCTCAACCCGGCTGACGCCACCGAGGGTGACCCGTGGACCCTGGGTTCGCCGTCCACGGTGACCACGGCGGGCATCACCCGCAAGACCAGGGTTGACACGGCGGGTCGGGTCACCGACACGCGGCAGCCGATGTCGACCGGGTCCGATGCGGGCACGACGAAGACGGCGTACTACACCGTCTTCGCGCAGGCCGCCCCCAACGCAGCCTGTGGAGGCAAGCCGGAGTGGGCGGGGTTGACGTGCCGCACCTACCCGGCGGCCGCGCCGAGTAGCGGTCCGTCCCTGCCGGACGAGGCCACGACGGGATACACGATGTGGCTGCACCCAAGAACCGTCGTGGAGACCTCCGGGGCTGCGACCCGCACCACGACCACCGAGTACGACACGGCGGAGCGGGCGATCTCGTCCAAGACGACCACGGCAGGGCTGACCGGGTCTACGGCGCGCCCTGGGTCGTTTACGAAGTACCGCACCGACAATGGGCTCGTGGCCTACACCGGTGTCCTGAACGCGGCCGGTACTGACGCCGAGACCGCAGGCCGCACCACGCCCACGTTCGACCGGTGGGGGCGCACCACCAGCAGTGTCGGGGATGCCGGGACCGTCACCACCGCCTACGACACCGCGGGTCGGGTCGCCAGCGTCGTCGATGCGAAGGGCGCGACGACGTTCGGGTATGACGGGACCGGAGAGCGCCGCGGGCTGCTCACCTCCCAAACCGTCACCCGCGGCGGGACAGCAGGCACGATGACCTACGGGGCCACGTATGACGCGGATGGGAACCTGACCTCGCAGACCATGCCTGGCGGGATCCGGCAGGTCACCACCTACGACGCCGTGGGTGAACCCGTCGGGTTGCAGTACCGGGGCCAGGTCACCACCGTGGAGGAGGTCACCGACCCGGTCACCGGGGAGACCACGTGGACCCCGACCGGGGTCGTGGCTGACCAGCCGTGGCTGACCTGGTCAACCGTGAACGACGTCACAGGCCGGGTGAGGTTCGAATCCACCGGCCAAGGTGCCGCGTTCAGCACCGGCACCGGAGTCACCGACCTCGAGGACGTCACACCGTGGGTGGCTTCCACCGGGGACGCCTCCTCCTATGCCCGTGAGTACACCTACGACGGTGCAGGCCGGTTGACCCTCACCAGGGACAACACCACCGCGCTCGACCCAGCCACTGGAGACCTGACCTCGAGCTGTACGGACCGGGCGTACACGTTCAACTCCAACGGCAACCGCACGAAGCTGGTCACGACCACCCGCCCGGGTGGCGACTGCGCCGCTGCGGGCACCGCGGCCACGGTGAACACCACCGGCTGGGATTCGGCGGACCGGCCTACCACCGGACGCAACGGGTCCGGGGTGTACACCTACGACCTGTTCGGGCGGCAGACCACCCTGCCCGCCGCGGACGCGCCAATCCCCACCGGTGAGGACATCACGTTGGGGTACTTCGACGACGACCTCCCCCGCACGGTCACCCAAGGGGCAACGTCGACGACGTTCACCCTCGACGCCGACGGGCGACGCTCCACCCAGGCAACCGTCGACGCCACCGGGACCACCACCACGTTGCGCCGGTACACCGACGGTGGGGACAACCCGGCCTGGGTTGACGTCACCGCGCCCGGTTCTGGGACGGCCACGACACGGTTCACCGAAGGCATCGGTGGTGACCTGTCCGCGACCATCGCCTCCGACGGCGGCCTCATCATCTCGTTGGGCAACCCCCACGGTGACGTCGTCACCACGGTGGATATCCCCGACGACCAGGAAGCGGACACCCCCGCCACCAGCATCAGCGGTTGGGCGTCGTACGACGACTACGGCAACACCACCACCGCGGATGCGGTGGACGGCACCCTCGGCTACGGCTGGCTCGGCACCAAGCAACGCGCCACCAGCACCGCCACCGCCGGTCTGACGTTGATGGGTGTCCGGCTCTACAACGCAGCACGTGGGTTGTTCACCTCTCTGGACCCCATCCCCGGAGGCAACGACACCGCCTACTCCTACCCCAGTGACCCCATCAACAAGACGGACCTAGACGGTCAACGTTGGGGCTTCCTTCGAAAGAAGGGGTTCTGGATTGGTGTCGCGACCGCCGTCTCGCTCTTTGCCTGTGCGATCTGCACAGGTATTGGGTATGGATTGGCGGCCTACGCGGCGATCAACGTGGGTCGCAAGTTGGCCGCAAGAGACTATCGGGGTGCTGCATGGGAGGCAACGGGTGTCGTAGGCATGGGTTGGACGCGGGGAGCGAAGTACGCCGCTGCGCGCAGTTCAAAGCGAGCGGCGGCGATCTGGAAGGCCAGGAGAGCCGTTCACAAGCGCCAGCGCGCGGCCTACTCTCATCAGAGGCGCTTCTACCAGAAGCGGGCTGCTCGGTGGAACCAAAGAGCCCGATGGGGCGGCCACTACGACCGCTTCCATGGAAGTTTCAGCATCGGCTTCAACAGTGCGAGGTACAACAGTGGACAGAGGTAGAGGTTGCGACTGCTGAACCTGAACCGAATTATTGTACTCTCTGTACTCAGAGTCACGATGGGTAACGCAGCAAGCAAGGACTGGCGGCGAGTTGCGCGCGATCCAAAGTTTGCGTTCCAGGAAATGTCCAGCCTCTTGTTCATTGGTGGCGTGGTGCTGGCTGGTCTTTTTCCGTGGCCGTGGTTCTGGCTCCTGCAGATGAATGGCGAGGGCCCGCTGCTTGCCGCCGCAAAATATTGGGTAGTGCTTCTGCCAGTTAGTCTGACAGCGACCGGAACCGTGGAGTGTTATCTCCGTTCCGGTCGAGAGAAGGATGAACTCTTAGAGGCAAAGGTGGCCGATCGAGTGGACGTCTTCGGGAACGTTAGGGTCCTGCTGATCGGATCCTTGGCGGGCTATGTCGTCACTGTGGTGTCCGGGTTGCTCCTCGGCTGGCTGGCACCCTTCTAGTGGCGCTCGTCTCGAGGGCGTGATCGTCGCCGCGGGGGGTAGGACTACTTTCAATCGCCGCCGCAGTTGTCGCCGCTCGCGTTGGGCCGAACACGTTCAACCACATTGACGGTGTCTTGCTCGAGGAGTTCAACCCGCCGATTCGCGTGCTGGCACAGACACTTGCTGTGACTCTGGCAGTCGGCGTGCTGACCGGCGACACCCCCTTTCCGTTCAGTAAACTCTCCCGGGGGGCTAAGGCAAATCCGTGGGAAAGGCAGGCGGGCTCGTGGGTCAACTTGGGCACTCGGCGTCAGCGCCGAATGGGAGATTCATGGGGAGTTGTGCGGAGACTGGCTCAGCCTTGCGTGGATTGGGACGCGCGCTGGCTGGCAGGAACCACGGTGGGATCCGCCAGGTCACCACCGTGGCCGAGGTCACCGACACGGTCACCGGTGAGACCACGTGGACCCCGACCGGGGTCGTGGCTGACCAGCCGTGGTTGTCCTGGTCGACCGTCAACGACGTCACCGGGCGGGCGCGGTTCGAAGCCACCGGTCAAGGTGCCGGGTTCGGCACCGGAACCGGGGCCACCGACCTGGCCGAGGTCACCGACTGGGTGGCATCCAACGGTGCCGCGTCCTCGTACGGGCGTGAATACACCTACGACGGTGCCGGCCGCCTGACCCTGGCCAGGGACAACACCACGACCATCGACCCGGCCACCGGGGACCTGACCAGCTCGTGCACGGACCGGGCGTACACGTTCAACACCAACGGCAACCGCACGAAGCTGGAGACGACGACCCGCCCCGGTGGTGACTGCGCCACCACGGGCACCACCACCACGGTGAGCACCACCGGGTGGGACTCTGCGGACCGGCCCACCACGGGCCGGAACGGGAGCGGGTCGTACGTGTACGACCTGTTCGGCCGACAGACCACCCTCCCGAGCTCGGACGCGCCGAACCCTGCCGGTGGGAACATCACGTTGGGGTACTTCGACGACGACCTCCCCCGAGTCGTCACCCAGGGCGGCACGTCGAGCACGTTCACCCTCGACGCGGACGGGCGCCGCGCCACCCAGACCACCGTCGACGGCACCGGGACCACGAGCACGGTGCGGCGGTACACCGACGGCGGGGACAACCCTGCCTGGGTTGATGTCACCGCGCCCGGGGTGGGGACGTCCACGACGAGGTTCACCGAAGCCATCGGTGGCGACCTGTCCGCGTCCATCGCCTCCGATGGTGGGTTGGTCATCTCGTTGGGTAACCCCCACGGTGATGTCGTCACCACGGTGGACATCCCCGCCGCCCAGGCCGCGTCCACCCCCGCCACGGCGATCAGCGGGTGGGCCACCTACGACGAGTACGGCAACACCACCACCGCGGACCCTGTGGACGGCACCCTTGGCTACGGCTGGCTCGGAGCCAAACAACGCGCGACCAGCACCGCCACCGCCGGCCTCGCCCTCATGGGTGTGCGGTTCTACAACGCCACCCGGGGACTGTTCACCTCCCTCGACCCCGTCCCTGGAGGCAACGACACCCACTACACCTACCCCGGTGACCCCATCAACAAGTTCGACCTCGACGGACGTTGGGGTTGGCTCCGTAAGTCGGCCAAATGGCTCGGTGTCGCTGCAGCTGTCGCATGCGTTGTCGCTACCGCGGGTGTGTGTACGGGCCTTGCGTTTGCTGCCGTCGCAGCCAGTGCGGCTTGGAACGCCCGGCAAGCGTACACCGGTCGGCAGTCTTGGAAGCGGGCGGCACTCAACACGGGATTCGACGCAGCCTCCATCGCATTCCGACCGCTGCGAGCGTGGAACATGCGTCGGGCCGGGTCCGTGGCCAGATACGCGAAGTCCTTCCACGTTGGTAGGCATCGCGTGAGTTCAATTGGGCGATCAGCACGTACCAAAATCTCACACCGTGCGCGATGGCATGTTTCGCACACCGCGAAGACTTGGCGCACTAGGCCATGGAGATCGGCAGGGGTGGCCGCGGTCAACGCTGGGTATGGCACGCGGTCGTACAGGGAGCAATCCTGGTGAGCCTTGCCAACTCGTGGGTAGACGTCTTAAGTATGTTGGTTCTATGTCTCGCCTTGAACTACTTGGGGTGGAGAAAGGTTGAGATTTCATGGGCCTTGCCGGCCGCCCTGCTGTTCTTCTTTGCTTGGGTGGGCGTTGCACTTTCTTCTCAGCGATGGCCGCAGTTTGCGTCGACGGGGGTCGTGCTTCTCCATTTCATTGTGGCGTTGTCGCTAGTCGCTGCTATTCGATGTCACATCGAATGGCGATCATCACGACGACACCGACGGATGACGCGAGGAGGGCAGCGGAGAGACGCCGCGTGAGGCTGAAGGGAGCAGAAGCACCTCAAGGCTCACTGACCTCGAGGACGTCACACCGTGGGTCGAAACCGTCGGTGATGCTGGCGGTTAGGCACGGGAGTGCACCTACGACGGGACCGGGCCGCCTGGCCCTGGCCCGGGACAACACCATGACGGTGAACCCGACCACCGGGGACCTGACCTCGATCTGTACGGACCGGGCGTACACGTTCAATGCGAACGGCAACCGCACTCAGCTCGCCACGACGACCCGCCCGGGTGGTGACTGCGCCACCACGGGCACCACCACCACGGTGACCACCGCCGGGTGGGATTCTGCGGACCGGCCCACGTCGGGCCGGAACGGGGCCGGGGTGTACGTGTACGACCTGTTCGGCCGACAAACCACCCTCCCGAGCTCGGACGCGCCGAACCATGCCGGCGGGAACATCACGTTGGGGTACTTCGACGACGACCTCCCCCGGGTTGTCATCCAGGGCGGCACGTCGAGCACGTTCACCCTGGACGCCAACGGGCGACGCGCCACCCAAACCGGCTCTTCAGACCTGAGTGTGGGGTCATAGGGCCAGCCCTCCTCCGATGAGGAGCATGCGGAGTCTGTAGTTCTCGCGGTTCCTGAAGCCCCGAGCGACCCTGCGGTGGAGTTCGATCAGCCCATTGACTGCTTCGGCACCGCCGTTGTTCGCGCCGCCGGTGCTGAAGTACCCCAGAAGCGCCTCACGCCACTGCTTCAGGGTCCGGCCCAGGCGGGCGACCTCGGGGATCGGGCACGAGGTGAACGAGGCGAGGACCTTCTCGGCGATGGCCTTGCCCGCGGCGGGGGTGTCCTGGTGGTACACCGAGCGGACCTGCTGGGCGCACAACCACGCGACCTCGACCCGACGTGCTCGTCCCTGGCGGTGAACGCGTCTTTGAGCCGGGCGCGTTGGCGGTTGGTGAGCCGGTCCTCGCCGGCGCGCAGGATGTTGCGGATCCGGTACAGCGGGTCATCACGGCGGCCGCGGTGCCCGCAGGTGTCCTGCTGGACCCGGCGTCGCACGTCGTCGACGACCTGCGTGGCGAGGTGAGGTCGGCCCGGGGCGCGGTGACAGTGTTGCCGTCTGTTCCGTTTCCCCGGGCCGCCTCCCGAACCGGGCGTGCGGCTTGCACCGCACCCGGCTCTCCACGAGCCCGTGCCGAGGTCGAACCGTTAGGCGATGTGGGCGAGGGCGGCCCAGCGGGAGGGGATGACGCCGCGGTATCGGTAGCGGGTGACCGTCACCGATGCCGGGTCAAACAATGCCGTCTCCCCGTCGCGGGGCCACCAGCCGGTGGGCCCGTATCGTCGCCGGAGGGCCTTCCACCCCGTCTTGCGATGTTTGTTCCGCAGCCATCGGATGACCCGGTTCCACGTGTAGTGGCGCAGGTGTCCGAAAGTGGCCTTGGCCACCGCGTGACGGAAGTAGGCCGTCCAGCCCCGCAGCACCGGATTGAGCTGGCGCAGCAGGTCGCCTAATGCGTGGTTCGTGCCTTGTTTCGTGATCGCCTTGACCTTGCGGCGGATCGAGGCCACCGACTTCTTGGCCGCGAAGGTGTAGACGTATCGCTTTCCGGTGCCCGGCTTCCGGTGCCGCTGGATGCGGAACCCGAGGAAGTCGAACCCGTCGTCGATGTGGACCACGGTGGTTTTCTCCGGCGACAGCCGCAGCCCCATCGGGGCCAGGACGTCGCCGACCTGATCGCGTAACGCCTCGGCGTGCTCCCGTGTGCCCGACACCAGGACCACGAAGTCGTCGGCGTAACGCACCAGGCGGTACACCGGCAGGCCGTGGCGGCGCCGGCGGGAGCGGTCGACCCGGGTCGGGCTGATGGCAGCCCAGACCTGAGCGAAGTGCTCGTCGAGCACTTCCAGGGCGATGTTGGCCAGCAGTGGGGAGAGGATCCCGCCCTGCGGGGTGCCGGTGTTCGACTCGCGGTGGACCTGGTCCTCGCTGAGGATCCCAGCCTTGAGGAACGCTTTGATCAAGGCCAGGACTCGCTTGTCCCCGATCCGTCGACGCACCCGGCCCATCAGGGCCGTGTGGTCTATCTCGTCGAAACATGCCGTGATGTCGCCTTCGAAGACCCACTCGTAGGAGCGGGACGCGAACATCTGCACCTCGGCGACCGCATCCCCCGCCCGCCGCCGGGGCCGAAACCCGTAGGAGGAGGGGTGGAAGTCGGCCTCGAAGATGGGCTCCAGCACCAGCATGAGACACGCTTGGACCACCCGGTCGGTCACGGTCGGGATCCCCAGCCGCCGGTACTTGCCCGGAGACTTGGGGATCAACCGCTGCCGAACCGGCGCCGGGGCGAATGTCCCCGACTTGACCTGCTCACGCAGGTCGGTCAGGAACGCCGTCACCGCTGCTGGCCCCTCGGCCGTGATCGCTCGGGCGGTGACCCGATCAACCCCGGCCGTGCGTGCCCCACGATTACCCGCAACCCGCTCCCAGGCCATCACCAGGAAAGCGGGGTCCACCACGAGATTGAACAAGTCGTCGAACCGGGCCGTGGTGTCCCCGGTCGACCATCGGTGCAACTTGGCCTGTATCCCCAGTACCCGGGCTCGCGCCTGTGACAGGCTCGGCCACGGCGCGTCGGTATTCACCGGCGACCTCCTGGCATTGCAGCACCCTCGTTGCGGACTCGCTGCCGCCCTTTGCCATGTGGACGGCTTTCCCATCCTCGGACTACTACGGCGGCTCCGCCCCCTACCGCGCCCGTCAGGCGACGGTGGCCCTGCCCGCCGGGCTGCTGGATGCAGCCCGGGTAGGGCGGGCACGGCAGGGTTCCCATGTTCACTGTGTCGCGGTCGGCGGGGGCGGTGCCCAGCTCTGCTCCGGCAGCATCGCCGCGAGTACGCCGCAGGCTTTCCTCGCGGCCTCCCGGACCGGCATCAATGACCGTCCCGGAAGTCGCCTCCCCGTTCGTCCGTTCGGCGCGCACTGCAGCCCGGCCCACATCCGCCAGGTTGGAGCCGGATCCACGATTACGGAGGTTCAACCACTGGTTCACTCTCGTTACACCTTCCCGCCTCGTTCGCCGGGCCCAGACCATCTGGCAGTACTGGCCCGCCCCGGCTTTGTCAGGGCTGCTTCCCACCCTCACCAGCACCTCCTGGCTCAGGCTGCCCTCAACTTCAACCCGGCCGCTGCGACGACCAGGCGATGGAGGTCTCTCACCTCCATCCGCACACACAGCGCCTCATGGCGCACCTTGACGACATGGAACGCGTCGAGGACTGCGACGGCGTCGCTCAGGTCGTCGTCGATGGTGTTGCGGTACCCGCGGAAGGTGTCCAACGTCGCCACGGCCACCCCGGACCGGAACGCCTGCCCGCGCTCGGTCAACCAGCTCGAGTACGCCGCGCCGGAGCGGCCCGGGACCAGGTCCAGCAGCCGAGCACGGGTGCGGCCGTTCTCATCTCGGGTCAGGTCCACCATCCCCGTCAGCTCCTTGGGTCCTCTCCCGCCGTCCTCGAGCGGTTTGGTCGACACGTGGTGCCACACGTGCTCATCCACCCCCAACGTGCTCACCCCCTGAAACCGGGCCGGGTCCGCGGCAGCCGCCTCGAGCACCGGCCGGATCGAGGTCCACACCGTCTTCCACGTCGTTCCGAGCTGCCGAGCGAGCCCGAGGACGGAGGCGTGCTCGCGGCGCATCTGGGCGATCGCCCACCGACACGCCCGCACCGTCAGCAGCGCCCGCGGTCGGGCGATGTCCTCGTCCTGCTCCACGAACGAGCGCGTGCCGCACACCGCGACCGGGCACACCCACCGCCGCTTGCGCCACACCACCCGCACCGGCCTGCCCGCCCACGGTGCGTCGATCAGGACCACGTTGACCCGGCCGTGGCCGTGCGCGACGACCCCGCACGTCGGGCAGCCCATGACCTGCGGTTCGGACTCCACCGTGACCGTCAACGACCCGTCGCCCTCGTCCCGGTCCACACCGATCACATGCAGCCCGGGCAGGCCGACCAACAGGTCGCAACGGTCGCAGTAGCCACCCGAGCAGGGGCAGCACAACGTAGGCTCGGTCATCGTCGAGGTCCTTGACGCCAGAGGGGGTAGAAGTCCTCTGATCCTCGGGGACCTCGACCCCAAACCCCCTCAGCCCGCGCCCCCGCGAGTCGTGCTCACCCCACACTCAGCCCCAATCCACCGACGAGTTAGTGGTGTAGGCGGGTCGAGACACGCGAATGCCCCTGCGGGACGGCAGGATTGGACTTGCTAAGGGTCTGATCCGCCACGTCCGAAGGGGCACTCGACAAGTGCAAG